>Ga0116223_10000059_pt1 | contig 136775 bp, 125 predicted proteins | sample Sb_taG_3_FD_90092 | JGI IMG/M metagenome (GOLD analysis project Ga0116223, IMG submission 90092) | Peat soil microbial communities from Weissenstadt, Germany - Sb_50d_a_PC metaG | ecosystem: Environmental > Terrestrial > Soil > Wetlands > Peat | place: Germany: Weissenstadt | collected... | reverse complement strand
GCAAATTGCCAATTCCTTGCAAGTGCTTGAAAGAATTGGCGGGGACGACGGGACTCGAACCCGCGGCCTCTGCCGTGACAGGGCAGCGTTCTAACCAACTGAACTACGTCCCCGGTTTCTGAACGGAATGCCAGGATGGTGGGCAGTGCAGGACTCGAACCTGCGACCTCCTGCTTGTAAGGCAGGCGCTCTAACCAGCTGAGCTAACCGCCCCTCGTACCTTCGCGCGGCCAGAGAGCCGCGTTGCTCGGAATTCGATTGAGGGGCATCCGCGCGAAACGCGCCTTCATGAGTATACGCGAGCCGCAAAAAAACGGTCAAACCGACTGGCTTTGCCTAATGATGCCAGACCAGCAAAGGAACGACACGCAGCACAGGCCCGGTAGCCGAACGGCAATCGGCCATGGCTAATCGCCGCCTCGCTCCTGCTAGACTGACTTGGTGCGGCGTCTGATTGTCAACGCGGACGATTTCGGCTTCACTTCCGGCGTCAACCGGGCCATTGTCGAAGCCCACACACACGGCATCGTTACCTCTTCCACCTTGATGGCCAACGGACCGGCCTTTGCCGAGGCGGTCCAACTGGCGAAGAGCGCTCCCCAATTGAGCGTGGGCTGCCACGTGGTGCTGATTGATGGCGAGCCAGTTTTGAACGCCGGGCAACTTCCCTCTCTTACCACCAAGACGGCCGCGCCGCGGTTCCGCGATGGTCTCAAAACTTTCGCCGCGCGCGCCGTCGCTCGCCGCATGCCAGCCCGTGAAATCGCGGCCGAAGCCGCGGCGCAGATCCGAAAGATCCAGGCGGCCGGGATCGTGGTGTCGCACATGGACACGCATAAGCACACGCATCTGTTCCCCAGCATTCTGCGGCCGCTGCTGCGCGCTGCGTCGGAGTGCGGTGTTCGCGCCCTGCGCAATCCCTTCGGGCCAAGGCTGCCCTTGCAATCAAGCCGGCTTCTGGCTCGGCCAAGCCTTTGGACCCGTTTTGCCGAGGTTGGGGTTTTGCGCCGCTTCGCCGGCAGGTTCCGGGACGCGGTGGATCGCGCAGGCTTTGCCACCCCCGACGGCACACTGGGCATTGAAGTCACCGGCGCGCTTGACGAGTCCCTGTTCCATGCCATCGCGCAGAGCGTTCCGGAAGGCATCTGGGAGTTCGTCTGCCATCCCGGCTACAACGACGCGGATCTGCGGGCTGCCAAAACCCGCCTGCGGGAATCGCGAGAGACCGAGTTGAAGGTTCTGACGCTGCCCGCCGCTCGCGCCCAGCTTGAGCGACTGGGAATTGAACTGATCTCGTACCGGGATCTGACGATGGAACCTCGCGCTCACCAGGCGGAAGTTCCGGTTCAGCGCTGAGAATTGCGTTTTTTTGACCTATTCCGGGGCCGCGAATCAGTGGACCGAGCGTCCAAACTTCGGTAATCCTGCCTGACTAACCCTCTGGGGCTAAGATGGTTTACAATTCACCGTCTTTTTGCGAGCGGAGGCTTTTTCAGTTCATGTCGGCTCAAGGATCAGCGCCGCGCACGACCCTCGACTTGAAGGTCCGCGTGTGGGGGATGGGCGCCAATAATCAGCCCTTCTTCCAGAATGCGGTGGCGCAGAACGTCAGCGCGACCGGCGCCTGTATCTACGGCGTTGAATCCGAACTGAAGGTGGGCGATGTCATTGGCGTGCAATACGAGGCCAAGAAGGCGCGCTGCAAAGTGGTCTGGGTGGTGGACGCGGGAGCGCTGAAGAAAGTCCAGGTCGGTGTGCAGCTGGTGGCCGATCAGGAGTGTCCCTGGGCCGCTGTCCTTCCTCATGACATGAAAGCGGAGGAACGTACCCAGCAGACTCATGACAACCGCAGAAAATTCGCACGCCACCGAATTTCCTTTCCCCTGGAGCTGCGCGACGAGCGCGTCAATACCCCCCTGCGCGTGAATGCCACGGACATCAGCGGCAACGGTTGCTATGTAGAGACCGTAATGCCGCTCCCAGTCGCAACTGCGCTGCGTGTTGATTTTTGGATCGGGGAAGAGCGCATATCGCCGACTGCGGTGGTTCGCACTCGCGATCCCGGAGTCGGCATGGGCATCGAGTTCACCGGCTTGCCCGACGAAACCAAGAAGCGCTTCCAGGAGCACCTCGACAAACTCGACCCGGGGCTGGCTTTTGGGCACAGGAGCGACCAATAATCCCTTCGCGAGAGGGCAACCTGCTGCTCGTGTAAAATCTGCAACCACCACGCATTTCAGCCATCGAATCACAGGAACCCCAGAGAGCGGGCTCGTGCGCATGAAGATCGGAATCACCTGTTATCCGACGTACGGCGGCAGCGGTGTCGTGGCCACGGAACTGGGCCTGGAGTTGGCGCAGCGCGGGCATGAAATCCACTTCATTTCCTATGCCCAGCCCATCCGGCTCAGGGGCGCGGAACCCAACATTCATTATCACGAAGTTGAGGTCTCGCGTTATCCCCTGTTCGACTATCCCCCGTACGACCTGGCGCTGGCCACCCGTATGGCGGAAGTGGCGCAACTCTACGATCTGGACCTGCTCCACGTTCACTACGCCATCCCGCATTCGGTGAGCGCTCTGCTGGCGAGGCAGATGCTGGCTGCGGGACCACGAGGCCGCCGTCTACCCTTCGTGACCACGCTGCACGGCACCGACATCACCCTGGTAGGACTCGATCGTTCCTACTTGCCCATCACCCGCTATTCGATTGAGCAGAGCGACGGCGTCACGGCCATTTCCAACTATCTGCGGGATCGCACGCTGCGCGTCTTCGACGTGAAGAACAGCATTGAGGTGATTTACAACTCGGTCAATTGCGACGTGTACTACCGCAACCCTGAGGCAGTCGCGCAAATGCGCGCCGAATACGCGCCCAATGGAGAGCGGGTGCTGGTGCATCTTTCCAATTTCCGCCCGGTCAAACGCCTGACCGACGTGATTGAGATTTTCGATCGCGTCCGCAAACAGATTCCTTCGAAACTGCTGCTGATCGGAGACGGCCCGGACCGTTCCGTGGCGGAGTGGCTGGCGGTGCAGAAGGGCATTCATGACGACGTCCTGTTCCTGGGCAAGCAGGACCAGATTCAGGACAAACTCGCGGTCGCCGACATCATGCTGATGCCCAGCGAACTGGAATCGTTTGGACTGGCGGCGCTGGAAGCCATGGCCTGCGAAGTGGTTCCCATCGCCACCCGCGCGGGCGGAGTTCCCGAGGTCATCGAACATGGCAAGACCGGCTACCTCGCCGACGTGGGCGACGTTGATACCATGGCGCGCTATGCGTTGGAATTGCTCAGGAATGAGGAGCAGTTGCGGCAGATCGGCAAGCAGGCCCGGGCGGCGGCGCAGGACCGTTTTTGTTCCACCAAAATCGTGAAGCAGTATGAAGACTACTACCGGCGCGTGCTCGAGCGCTCGGCGTAGAAACCCTCCGGCACCGAACTCGCGCCTTCAACCAGGGGCAAGCGGATGCGGATCAGAGTCCCCTTCCCTTCGTGACTGTCAATGGTCATGCGTGCGGTGTCACCGTAAAGCACCTGCAGGCGCTCGGAAATATTGGCCATACCAATGCCCATCCCCGTCCAACTGCGGCTCTCTTCCAGTTGCGTCCCGCCCATGCCGACGCCGTCATCCTCGACTTCAATCACCAGCCTGGAATCGGTGACGCGGCTGCGCAGATAAATGCTGCCGCCTTCCACCTTGGGAGCCAATCCGTGCTTGATAGAATTTTCCACCAGCGGCTGCAGCAGCATGCAGGGGACCACCACGTCGAGGGACGCCGGGTCCAATTCCTTAACCACGCGCAGCTTGTCTCGCCCAAACCGCACCACTTCAATATCCAGATAGTTGTCAATGAACTCGAATTCCTCCCGCAGCGGCGCAAAGGCCTCGCTGCTATTGAGCAACCGGCGGAGAATTGTGGCCAGCTTGAAGATCATGTCCCGCGCCATATCGGGGTCGAACCGGACCAGAGACGAGATCGAATTCAGGGTGTTGAATAAGAAATGCGGGTTGATCTGGTTCTGCAGCGCCTCCATGCGGGCGTGCAGCAGAAGGCGTTCCTGTTCCTCCAGCTTGATCTGAATGCGGACGCTGTTGAAAATTTTAAGCTCGATGCCGATGGCGATCACCGAGGCAGCGTAGATTGCGCCTTCCACCCAGAGATTGCCGGGGCTCTCCAGGGTGAAGATGGAGCGCGGGAAGTACCGTACCAACTCGGTCTGAACAACGCGCAACCCCACCACGGTCATGAAAAACATGATCTGCCAGTCAAACAGACGGGGCCGGGGCAGATTGCGGCGGATCAACCGGTAGATACTGAGATCGATGAAAGGAGAGAACGACCAGATGTCGTCTTTGTCGAGCGCCATGGTGCGCAACTGGCCGGAGATAAGGCCGCAAAGGACCAGGAAAGGAAGCGTCGCCCATTCGCCGTGGAGCAGGGCGGGGCAGGCCATGAGCACGCCGCCGAGCACGCCCGCCCACCGTCCGCCAATCACGCCGAGCAGCAACGCGGTCTCAAAGCTCAAATCCCCGGCCAGAAAATTCTTCTGCGAAATCCGGATCCATACCCCGACCATGATGGGCAGGCCGAACCACAGGACCAGATAGATTTTCTGCCGCAGAGACCGCTCTTCGCGAAACAGCAGCGACTTGAATTCCAGGGATCGGACCAGACTGCTGGAGACAGCTGCGGCCACGCCCAGCTTCAGCAACTGATGAATCAGAATGAGGCGCGGTTCCATGAGGTTGCTTCGCCTGCAATTGCCGGGAAGAATCGGCGATGACCAAACTGTAGCACGAAGCGGACCGGTCGTTCGCCGGTCAATCGCCGGTCGTTAGCCGGTCAACCGCCGCTCAATAGCCTTTCTGCTTGTCCACGACGAACTGCAGCGACTGCCCCGCCAGATAGCGACGAAGGTTGCCGGAGAAAAGTTCATAGTGGCGGTGCCAGAGCTTCTCGGTGAGGCCCGCGGTGTGCGGGGTAATCAGGAGATTTTCGGCTTTCCACAAGGGCGAATCCGCCGGCAGCGGCTCCCGCTCGAAAACGTCGAGCGCGGCGCCGGCAATGCGCCGCGCGGCCAGAGCGTCAATCAGCGCGGCGGCGTCCACTTGTGGGCCGCGCCCCACGTTGATCAGACAGGCATCGGGCTTCATGACGGCAAGCCGCGCGGCATTGATCAGCCCATGGGTCGCTTCGATCAGCGGCGCGGCCACCACAACGTAATCGGACTGCTTCAGCACATCATCGAGCGCTGACGGCGCGAACACAGCGTCCACCCCCTCGGGCCTTCCCTTCTCCACATGCTCGCGCACCGCGATGACGCGCATCCCCAGGGCCGCGGCCATCTGCGCCACACGCCGCCCGATGCTACCCACGCCGATCAACCCCAGGGTTGCGCCGGCAATTTCTCGCGGATGCGCTCCTTCCGCCCAGATCGCGTCCTGGCCCCACACGCCCTTCTGCTGCAACACCGCCGCCTGTGGAATTTTCTTGGCCAGCGCGAAGATCAAGGCCATCACATGCTCGGCCACTACCGGGCCGTGCACTTCGCGGGAATTGGTCACCACCACGCCGCTGTTCACCAGTTCCGGAAACAGCAGTTGATGTACGGCCGCCGTGGGAGCATGGATCCAGCGCAGTTTCGGGGCGTGGACAAACTGCTCCGGCCGGAGGGAAATCGAAAAGAGGACCTCCGCGTCCCGCAGAAGATCCTCCACGCCCTCATAACTATTGCGCTGCACCACCTGCAATTGCGGGAACTCCTCCGCCAACCGCGCCCCAAACCACGCCGGCACGTTCCACAAATCAAAGCGGTGATGCACCACAATCAGTAATTTCATGGTTGCGATTGATTTAGCGTGCGATTGATTTAACCACAGGTGGTGATTGGCAACAGCAAAACCACTTGCAGCAAGAAATTCGCACTCCGGCGTTCATTAATATGCAACTTTGGCGCTCTCTTCGGAGTCTTAAGAGAAGAGCCTTTGTGGTAGCGCGGCCCTGATGCCGGGTTCCAACGGAGGACCACATGCGGCGCATTTGCCTGATTTTACTGCTGCTTTCACTGGTTGGAAGCACTTCTCTTTTCGCTCAAACCCCCACGCCTCCGCCGCAATCCGCCCGCCAGGCCCTGATTGAGATGTTCGTGGGCAAGGGCGCCGATGACTTCGCCAGACATCTTCCTGAGGCGGCGCGCCAGGCTTTGATTCACAAGGGCGAGACTCCCGAGTCGTCGTTTGTGCTCAAGCTTTCCCAGATCGGACGTCAAATGCCCAGCGAGCACGTTGAGAGCTTTGACGCCGGCCCAAACATACTCGTCAGCGAGCAAAACGACGGCCATGAAAGGATCGAGATCGCAGTCGAGCATGACAGCCTGATGGGCGAGGAGGACGAAATTGAACTCTCGCTCCATGTTTACAAGGACGGACAACCGCAATTGCTCCCGGTCATCCCTCGCTTCATCTTCACCATGAAGCAGGAAAAAGAAATCTGGCGGTTGACCGAGGTTACTGCCGCGGTCCACGTGCCGCTCACCGACCCCGACTATCTCAAAGGCGTGCGCAAGCAACAGGACGAAGCCAATGAGACAGCGGCACAGATGCGCGTGAGCGTCATCGCAGCCGCCGAGACGGGCTACGCAGCGAAGCATCCCGACCGCGGCTACACCTGCTCACTGGCGGGGCTTTTCGCTCGCGATCCGGCGGCAGGTCCCGGGGAAGACGGAAATTTCTACGATCCCGGACAGGCTGGCGACGAGTGGAGTGGATATCGCTTCGCGCTCTCCGGCTGTGACGGAAACCCGGCTTCGAAGTACCGCATCACCGCCGAACCAGTCGAGCCCGACTCAGCGACGAAGACCTTCTGTTCAGACGAATCGGGAATTGTAAAATCCCTGGCCGGAGGAAAAGGTTCAACCTGCTTGAGTCGTGGTAAGCCGCTGAACATGAAAGCTTCCTCGGCCTACTCTGTGGATTGAACCAAGCCAGGGCCTGGTTCCACCCGGTTATCCGTAAGCCAGTTCTTTCGCTCGCTGCGCCGCCTTCACCACGGCCTTGATGAGCGTAACGCGCAGCTTGCCTTCTTCCAACTCCATGATGGCGTCAATGGTGCAGCCTGCCGGAGTGGTCACCGCGTCCTTGAGCAGCGCGGGATGGTCGCCGGTCTCGAGCACTACCTTGGCTGCGCCCAGCGTAGTCTGTGCCGCCAGCAGCGTTGCAATGTCCCGCGGCAGGCCGACCTTTACCCCAGCCTCTGCCAGCGATTCCAGAATGATGTAGATGTAAGCGGGACCGCTGGCGGAAAGCGCTGTTACCGCGTCCATGTGTTTTTCATCCACCACCACGGTCCTTCCCACCACATCGAACATGTGGCAGGTCATGGCAACGTCGGCAGCGCTGGCGTGCTTGCCTTTGCAAATCGCGGTCATGCCGGCGCCCATGCTGCAGGGCGTGTTGGGCATGGCGCGCATCACGGGCACGTTGGGTGGCAAGTGTTTTTCGATCATCGAGGTCGGGACCGACGCCGCCACCGAAACGATCACCTGCTTGGGCGTGATGTGGCCGCTGATCTCGCGCGCCACATCCTCGACCACCTGCGGCTTCACCGCGATCACGATGATGTCGGCGCCCTTCACCGCCTCGGCATTGTTGGTCCCAACTTTGACTTTGAGCTTCGCCGCCAGGGCCTTGGCTCGTTCTTCATGCGCCACCGTGGCGCAGGTGGACTTGGCTGAGAGCAGGCCGTTCTTCAACAGCGCCTGAAGAATGATGCCGCCCATCTTGCCCGCGCCCAGAAACGCGATTCTCTTTCCCGCTAGATCATTGGCCATAATCTTCCTCAGAGTTCATCGTCACGCGTCCTTTATCGCACGGACGCTTCGCTGCGCTTTTCCATCCAATTCCAGGCGGTGGCAACGACTTCACGCAGCCCGCGCGTCGCCTTCCACTGAAGCAGAGCTTGGGCCTTCGCCGGATTTGCCACCAGCGCCGGGGGATCTCCCGCGCGGCGAGGCCCGACCTTGCGCGGCACTCGTTTGCCGGTTACTTCTTCGACCGCGGAGATCACTTGTTGCACCGAATATCCACTGCCCGTACCGACATTCACGGCGAAACTGTCCTTGCCCGCCGCCAGGTGCTCCAAGGCCTTGACGTGCGCACTGGCCAGGTCGTTGACGTGGATGTAGTCGCGAATGCAGGTCCCATCCGGCGTGGGATAATCCGATCCGAACACCTGCAACTCCGGTCCCAGCCCGGCCGCCGCCCGCAGGGCCAGCGGAATCAGGTGCGTCTCCGGATCGTGCAGTTCGCCGATTTCTCCGCTTTCATCGGCGCCCGCAGCATTGAAATAGCGCAGGCTGGCGAATCGGAAGCCGTAGGCCCGGTCATACGCTTCAAGTGCCTGCTCGAAGAACAGTTTCGACACGCCATACGGATTCACCGGCTGCCGCGGGGTGTTCTCCTCGATCGGCACCTTCGCCGGCTCGCCATACACGGCGCAGGTGGAAGAAAAAATGATCTTCTTCACCCCGGCCGCCAGGGCCGCATTCAGCAGGGAAAGCCCGCCTTCCACGTTGTTATGAAAATACTTCTTCGGATTGGCCACCGACTCGCCCACATACGCATGGGCCGCGAAGTGCATGATGGCGTCAGCGCGCGGCAAAACCCGCCCCAGCGCTGCGGCGTCCAGCATGTCGCCCTTTACCAACTCAAAGCCCGCGGCCAGGATTTCATACCCTGTGCTGAGGTTGTCAAATATGATCACTTGATGCCCGGCGCGCTTCAGCGCTCGAGCCGCATGACTGCCGATGTACCCTGCGCCACCGATGACCAGAACGACCACGTTTGTCCTTTCCGACGGCTAGCCTTCGTCCCTGTTTCGCCAACAACTGCGCAGTAGCGCCAATTCGGCGGCAGAGGCATCTGCGGCTTCGCGTTTGCCGGGGCTAATCCCAGAATTGGGAGGGAGGAATCTTTTATTGTACACAGAAAGCCCCGCGCCTCGCCTCAGGAAAATCAACGAGTTGCGCACGTCCGGTTGCAAGAACCTGCACATTATCGCGCCCCGGACGCTGGCGCTCCCCTCAAATTTCCGGGCCTGATCGCCTCCGCCCCGGCTGCCCAACTTGAGCAAAATCACAGAAATTATAGCGGTAAGCGCAGGCCACGCGTTTCGATGCTTCGCGGATGCACCAAAACCCGCGCCGGACGTGCTTTACAAGCCAACAGAACCGGGATAAACTTCCCGTGCTTGGCATCGTATCCCCAGGCGGTGCCGGTTGCGCGTCTCAGTCTTAGCCTTCCGTCCAAAAGGATCACTCGCGTATGTCCCTTCGTCTTGGCAATCGCTCCCGTTTCATCGCCTCTTTGTCTGCGCTTCTGATTCTGTGCGGCGCGCTCGAGGCGGCCGGCCAGATCTCCGTCAGCACCTATCACTATGACAATTACCGCACGGGGTGGAATCCCAACGAAACCGTTCTGACGCGAGCCAATGTGGGCAGTTCATCTTTCGGGCTGCTCCACACCGTTGCACTCGACGATCAGGTGGACGGCCAGCCCCTTCTGGTTCCCAACGTGGCCATCACCGCGGGCAACTATCAGGGCCTGCACAACGTCGTCTACGTCGCGACCGAGAACAATACCGTCTACGCCATTGACGCCGGCAGCGGCACGGTACTGCTGGAACGCCATTTGGGCAAGCCCGTCTCCTATCCACTGGGTTGCAACAATAACGGACCCAATGTCGGCATTACATCCACGCCCGTAATTGACACCACCATCAGCACCCTGTATCTGATGGCTTATACGACCAGCGCGGCTGGCCCCGCCTATCACCTTCACGCCATTGACCTCGGCAGCCTGAAGGACAAAGTGACGCCCGAGTTGGTCACAGGGTCGCACACCCTCACCGACGGTACCAGCTTTACCTTCAACGCCACTTATCAGCGGCAGCGTCCGGGCCTGTTACTGGCCAACGGCAATGTCTATGCCGGGTTCGGCAGCTTCTGCGATTCCTCGGCCAACCTCTCGCGGGGCTGGCTGCTGGGCTGGTCCGCCGGGTCATTGACGCCGTTGCCGGCCAATCAACTCTTCGACACCCAGGCCAGTTCGCCCGACAGCTTCTTCCTCTCTTCGATCTGGATGTCGGGCTATGGACTCGCCGCAGACGACTCCGGCAACGTTCTGTTCGTCACCGGCAAGTCGGATTATTCCGGCACAACCTACGACGGAGTGAGCAACATTCAGGAGAGCGTGGTCAAGGTGTCTCAGAACCTCACCACCGTGCTCGACCTGTTCACTCCCAGCAATCAGGCCACCCTCGATGAAGGGGACACGGACTTCGGTTCCGGCGGTCTGCTGGTCCTGCCTGATCAGGCTGGTTCGATTTCGCACCTGGCCGTGGCCGCCGGTAAATTCGGCAGCATGTACCTGATGAATGAAGATCATCTGGGCGGATACTCGACCAGCAAGAACAATGTCCTGGGAACCTACACGGTGGGCGCCTGCTGGTGCGGTCAATCCTATTTTGTGGATGCCGACGGCGCTGGACGCGTGGTTTCCAGCGGCGGAAACTCGCTGAATATCTGGAAACTGGCGACTTCCCCCAAGCCCTCGCTGAGCAAGTTCGCGACGTCGCCCTTCATCAACGGCGGACAAAATCCGGGAATTTTCACGACCATCTCTTCCAACGGCAGCAGTAACGCCATCGTCTGGGCTTTATCCCATCCCATTTCCCCCGCGCAGCCCGGGATTTTTCTGTTCGCCTTCAACCCCGATTCCAGCAGCACCATGACACAGATATTCAAGGGTGCAGCCGGAAGCTGGCCCAACTACAACGGCAACTCCAACCTGGTCCCCGTAGTCGCCAACGGCAACGTGTACGTGGCCAGCAACAAGCAGTTGCGGATTTTCGGTTTGAAGGCGGCCAGCGCCGGCAGGAAGTAGCCTTCGAAGCAAGGATGAGGCTGGAAAACAGAAAAGGCCGCTGGACCAGCGGCCTTCCCCCATTCGTTGCGCTTTGCTCCGGTCCTACAGAACAACACTACTGAACAAACAGCGAGACTGTGACGGTGCGGGTGATATTGCCCAGGGTGCCCAGAATCGTGATGGGAAACGTTCCGCGTGGGGTCGTCGGACCGGCCGTCAACGTCAGCACCGCACTTCCCGTCGCCGGGATTGAGGTCGCGCTGAAGCTGCCCTTCAGCCCGCGGACTTGGGAGACTCCATCCATGCTGAGAGTGACATTGCCAGAGATGCCGCCCAGTCCGAAGGTGCCGATGTTGATCGTGGCTTGCCCGCCCGAAGTCGTGGCTCCGTTGTAAGTACTAGTAGTGATCCAGAAGTCCTTTTGCTGGGCTGCAACGTTGCAGGCCGAGGGCTGAGAGGTCGAAGCCCACTTGGAACTGTGATCCTGGCCAGTCGTACTCTGCCAGCCAGACAGACTGACGTTGGTGCCGGCCTTGGGAGTGGGCACTACGAACCCATTGCTGGTGGATCCGCTGTAGAAGGTATTGTTGTTCGATGTCAGGGTCGAGACAAACGTGTGCCAGTCCGAGCCGCCCAGATAACTATCGGAGAACACGGACGCCGAGGGTCCGTTCCAGGTGACAGTCGAAGCACTGAGCTTTTGGGTAATGAGGTTATAGGTCTGTCCCGTCTCCCAATTCGTGATTTCGATGCCGCCGGCATTGCCCACAATCACGAACTGGTCTGACAGACTGCCATAGAGGGAGGTTCCGGTGAGGGACACCTGCTCAGAATTCCGCACAGCGATGCCGCCGCGCTGGGTTATGCCCAGAAGATTGCCATAGCAGAAGTAGCTGTTGGACACCGCAAACGGGCCCTGCGTCTTCTCAATCTGCATCCCATTGACAATGTTCATGGCCGAGACACCGCCCGTGTACGAGATATTGAGGTTGTCGGTGTCCCAGAACACCCCATCCCCCTGATTGAAAATGGTGGTGATGTTCTTATATGTGCCGTCGTGATCCAGCATTCACTTGGCGCCGCCTCGATCCCACACGTAGAACGCGCCTTGCGCTCCGCGCCAGTTGTTGTACTCGGCAACGTTGTTTTGCCACAGAGAATTCTTCACCTGGTTCGAGGCAAAGCCCACCTGCCCGTTGGAATTCGCGACGCTGTTCTGCACCGTGAAGTTTTCCATGATGCCGAAAAAGATGCCTCTGGCGTTGTTCCAGACCATAGTGTCTGTATCGAACAAAACATTGGTCGAGTTCCCTCCAACTTCCACCGCGGCGCCGCCCGGGCAGCTGTTGGCGTACTCGAACGTCAATCCCCGAACTACCACGTACGACTGTCCGGAAATCTGCCACAACATGGGCTGAGTGGCCGTCTCCACTGTCGCCGTGGCCACGTCGGTGCCGGAGGGGGGATACATATAGATCACCGAGTTGTCCACGTAGAAAGTTCCCGGCAACATTGAAGTCAGCGTCAGCACCTGTGTGAGCGGGGTCCCATTTACGATGAGCATTTCCGGGTGCAGCATGATCTGCTGCTGCGCCGGAGCCCCCGCCTGCGCCGGGCAAAGGCCAAAGTTGTAAGGCCAACTGGCTTCATAGATGCTGGAACTGCCCTTGTAGGCGGTCCAACCCGTGATCAACTCCGAGCCTGAGACAAAGACCGTGCCATTCGTTGCCGCTTCGAAGGTCATGGGGGCGTTCGTGCTCTTCCTCCCGCTCTGAATCAGAACCGTCTCGCGGTACGTGCCCGGATTGATGATCACCTTGCTGCCGATGTTGGAATCGTTGTTGGCAACAGCCAGCCTGACAGCCGCTCCGATCGTCTTCACGGGCGCGGTTTTCGAGCCGTTGTTGTTGTCATTTCCCTTGCTGGCGTCCACGTAGATCGAGGCCGTTTCCAGGCCTTCGTTTACGTTAGCCTGGCTCCAAGTGGGCAGGGATGCGCCCACCACGAGCGCGAATAATTGAAAAATGCAGATGAGGACGATTTGAGTGCTGGCTCGGTACGCCGCAATTGTGCGGGCGCTGCAGGGTCTACGACCAATGTATAAGTTGCGCATGGGGGAGGCGCTCCTTTACTGATACTGATTTAGAAACCGATCCTTAAATTCCCGTAGGAGTCATTCAGAGTTCGCGGCGCGAGCCGCAAAATCCGATTTTCAGTAGACGAGCGGCGCAGTAAAAGCAACTTGCAGTGGCGTCAGTATAGGTTTGGACTTGAGTGGAAAAACAGACACAGAAGTACATCCTGGCCGGACCCTTTCCCAAGCCCGGAAGACGACGGTCCAGGCTAGTGACCGTCCCGCGAGCGATTCCGACGAGGTTGCGCACGCCAGCAAGAAATGGGAGGCCGGCCAGCCTTCGGCGACAAGGCAGGCAAATCGTTGCCGCGCCTGTTAAGATGGCCCATCCCAGCGGGAGATGTCCGTGGATACCGAACTGCCCTTAGAACCCGAACCGGGACCAGAGCGGGAGGCCGCACCCGCACCCGTTCCCCAAGAAGTTCCCGCTCTTGATGCGGCTCCGCTCACGGTTGCCGCGCCCGGCCCCACCCCGCCAGCCTTTCCTGACCGCAGCACCGGCCTGGTGATTTTTGGCGTGTTTCAGATCATCCTTGGCCTGCTGGCCGCGCTCATGGTGCCGTTGACTGCGCTGGGCGCCCTCTTCTCCCGTCTCGGCCCAGGCGGAGGCATGCGTCCCGCCCAGTACGTTTCAGGAATGGCGACCTACGGGTTCGTAGCCGCGGCCCTGGTCGCGCTCGGCATCGGATCGGTACAGACGAAGCGCTGGGCACGCGCGCTCACCCTCATCACTTCCTGGTACTGGCTGATCATGGGCGTGCTCATCACCGTGCTGATCACCGCAATGCTCCCAGTCGCCATGCGGGGCGCGCTGGCGCAGGCGCAGCAGAATGCCGGCACGGCGCCGTCGGCAGACGTTTCCACCGGGGTGATGGCCGTCATGCTCACGATCATGATCGTGTTCGCGGCCTTTTTTCTGGTCGTGGTGCCGATCGCCTTTGTGGTCTTTTACAGTCGCAAGGATGTCGCCGAAACCTGCCGCCGTCGCGATCCCCTGGAACGCTGGACTGACCGGGTTCCTCTGCCCGTGCTGGGCGCCAGCGTGGTGCTGTTCACCGGGTCGCTGTACCTGGTGGTGATCGGACTCACGACTCCCATGTTCCCCTTCTTCGGCAAATATCTCCAAGGGATCGCCGGGGCAGCCTGCTTCCTGGGCCTGGCCGCCCTGGACCTCTACCTCGCCCTCGCCATCTTCCGCCTGAAGCCTCTAGGCTGGTGGATGGCAATTCTCACGGTGCCGGTCCGCCTCGTGTCCATGGCGCTCACCTACGCCCGCGCAGATCTGATGCAGGCCTATTCCAAGATGGGGTGGTCGGACGAGCAGTTGAGAATACTGAATGCGAACCCGATGTTCCACAGCCACGTCATCCTGTGGTGGAGTCTGTTGTCGCTGGTGCTCTTCTTCGGATATCTGCTGTGGCTGAAGCGCTACTTCCGTGCGCCCGCGGCGCCGAGTCTGGCTGTGCCAGTTTCGGATTCCCTGGGATGACCAACTTGGGGTGACCTATGTCTGAACAACTTGCCGACAAGAAATGCGTGCCCTGCCGCGGAGGAGTTCTTCCGCTCCGGGGTCAAGAGTTGGAAAAACTGTACGCGATCGTGCCCCAATGGACGGTCGTGAAGGAACATCACCTGCACCGCGAGTTCCGCTTCCCCGACTTCAAGCAGGCTCTGGCGTTCGTGAATCAAGTGGGAGACCTGGCCGAAGAGCAAGGCCACCATCCGGATATTTTGCTGGCCTGGGGCAAGGCCGAGATCACGCTGTGGACTCACAAGATTGACGGGCTGACTGAGAGCGACTTCATCATGGCCGCAAAGATTGACCGCCTGCACGCAGCTTAAAGAGCAACCGTCGCCCCAGCCGCCAGTCAGATTGCTGCGGCCTTGCTGGACCGGCCGGCGTGCAGCGCCAGAGCGAGCAGTGCGGCCGGGACAAGCATAATCACACCCGTACTGGTGGCGACCGTGCGCGCGGAAAACCCCAAATCAAGAAAGCGGCCCGCGAGATAAGCCGTGATCGCAAACGAGAGGCTGCCCAAGCCCAGATCCGCGGCAAAGACGCGCCCGCGGAAGCGGTCTTCGGTGTGTAGCTGCAACAACGTGGTCGAGAACACCCAGACGGTTGAACCTCCGGCATGTGCCAGCATGGCGCAAACCGCGGCCATCCACACACTGCGGCTGGCGCCGAGCACGCCATAGCCCGCCGAGATGGTGAGATAGCCGAACAGGATGCCGAGCCGCAGGCGGCGGTCGCTCTGGCCCGCCCAGCGCGCCGACACCAGTGGCCCCACCAGCGCCCCCAGGCCGCGCCCGCCCAGCAGGATGCTCATGCCCAGCATGGCCCCGCCGGCGGCGTTGATGCCGGGCCGGTGCACCGCAAATTCGCGGGAGCCCATCACCGTGAAGATCACCCAGCTGGGGCCAACCATCAGTTCTCCGGCCTTGGAGAAGACCGTGGGCAACAGGGTGGGATGGCTGCGAATGTATCGAATGCCTTCGAGCACCGGGGAGAAATCAACCAGGTCGCGGCCGCGGAGCGGGGCCGCGATTTCGGCGTGTGGCTCCGCGAACCGCATGCCACTGATCAGAACCGCCGAAGCCAGAAACGACAGCGCGTTGAGTAGAAACACCGCGTCGCGGCCAAAGAAGGCCGCCACCACTCCCCCGACCGAAGCTCCGATCAGCAGGTTCACCGACCAGGTCGCCGACGACAGCGTGTTGGCGACCAGCATTTCACCCTTGGAGGCGATATTGGGTATCACCGAACTGCGGGCGGGCTCAAAGAAGGCCGCCATGGTGGTTTCCGCCAGCAGCAGGGGATAGACAAGCCACACCATCGAGCGGGAGCGAACAAACAGCATGGCCAGCACGACGACGAAACGAATCAAGTCGGCGGCGATCATGACGTGCTTGCGCTTCAGCCGGTCGTTCACCACTCCGGCCGTCGGTCCGGCCAGGGCCTGCGGCAGCACCTGCAGAATCAGCGCCAGCGCCACGGAACTGGCATGCCCCGTCAATTGCAATAGCAGCGTATAAATGGAGAGCGTGTAGAACCAGTCCCCGATTTCGCTGACGATCTGGGCCAGCCACAGCCGGCGGAAATTGCGGTTCCCGCGCAGCAGCCGCGCATACGCCGCCAGCGAGATCGAGGCTGTCCCGTGCTCCGTTTCGGGTTCCATGCGAGTGCTTAGGGTAATCGGTCAGCCTTCGCAGGGCAAAACGCCGGGTTTTGTCTCAGGTCTGAGGTCGGAGGTCGGAGGTCCGAAGTCCGAGGTCCGAGTGCGCCCTCCGTTGACTCCAGCTTCGCGGTTCACCTACGATGCACGCGACCCGTTTCTGCGGCGCGGCGCTAACCGAATCGGTTGGTCCTCGTCGAATCTGCTGGGAGGAACTCATGAAGCGCTTTTTCCATCTGGTCTCGGTTCTGCTCTTGGGAACTCTGGCTTTTGCGCAGAGCGACGAGATCGCTCCCAACGAGAATCTTGTCGCCGAAGGCATTCCCAAGGTTTCTGCCTCGCTGGCGGAATCGGTCGCGCGCTACAGCGAGTTCCGCACGGCCGGCTTTGCCAGTTGGCATCCGACCCGGCGGGAGATGCTGATCGAAACTCGCTTCGGCGACACCTACCAGGTGCACCAAGTCAAGTTTCCCGGGGGCGCCCGCAGCCAGCTCACGTTTTTTGCGGATCGGATTAACGGGGCTTCGTACGAGCCGGTCCACGGCGATTCCTTCCTATTCGCCAAGGACGTGGGTGGCGGCGAATTCTTCCAGATCTACCTTTATGACCTCAAGACTGGCGACATCAAGTTGCTAACCGATGGCAAGTCGCGAAACACGAGCGCGCGCTGGTCGTATCAGGGAGACCGCATCGCCTACGGCTCGACCAAACGCACGGGAAACGACGTGGATATATGGGCCGTCAACACCTCCGATCCCGCGAACGCACGCATGGTCGCCCAGATGGAAGGCGGAGGATGGGATGTTTCTGACTGGTCGCCCGATGGCAAACAGTTGCTGGTGACCAACAGCGTTTCCGCGGCGGAGAGCTACGTCTGGCTGGTGGACGTGGCGTCGGGAAAGAAGGAGTTGCTGACCCCCAAGACCGGTTCGGAGACCGTAAGCAGAGGCAGCGCCCAGTTCGGTAAGGACGGCAAAGGCGTGTATATGACCAGCGATGACGGCTCGGAGTTCCAGCGCCTGGTCTACACAGATTTGAGCAGTCACAAGACTGCCGTGCTGACTCCCGCCCTGCAGTGGGATGTGGACGAGATTGATCTCTCCAAAGACGGCCGCTGGATCGCGTTTGAGGCCAATGAAGACGGGATCAGCGCGTTGCACGTCCTCGACACGAAGACCGCCAAGGAAGTTCCGGTGCCGAAGTTGCCGGTTGGCGTGTTGTGGGGCCTCCACTGGCGCGACAACAGCCGCGAGATTGCCTTTAGCCTGAGCACCGCGATCCAGCCCTACGATGTGTATTCGGTGGACCTGGCTACGGGCAGGGTCGAGCGCTGGACTTTCAGCGAAACCGGAGGGCTGAACACGTCCGGCTTCTCGCAGCCGCAGTTGATTCACTGGAAATCGTGGGACGATCGCTCGATCTCGGGCTTTCTTTACAAGCCACCGGCAAAATTCGCGGGCAAACGGCCGGTCATCATTGACATTCATGGCGGGCCCGAAGGGCAGTTTCGGCCGGATTTCAACGAGCGTGACAACTACTACATCAACGAACTCGGCGTCGCCATCATCTATCCCAACGTGCGCGGATCTACCGGTTACGGCAAGACCTTTCAGAAGCTCGACAATGGATTCCTGCGCGAGGGCTCGTACAAAGACATCAATACTCTGCTCGACTGGATCCAGACACAGCCCGACCTGGACGCCGGCAAGGTCATGATCACCGGCGGGAGCTACGGCGGCTTCATGACCCTGGCCGTCGCGACCAATTACAACGATCGCATCTGCTGCTCGGTGGATGTGGTCGGGCCGTCAAACCTGGTGACATTCCTGGAGCACACTTCCGGATACCGCCAGGATCTGCGGCGGGTGGAGTACGGCGACGAACGCGATCCCAAAATGCGCGAGTTTCTGGAGTCCATCGCGCCGGCGAACAAAGCGAAGAACATCACTAAGCCGCTGTTCGTGATCGCGGGAGCGAATGATCCGCGCGTCCCGGCCAGCGAGTCCTCTCAGATGGTGGAAGTGGTGCGCAAGAACGGCACTCCGGTCTGGTGGCTGCTGGGCAAAGACGAAGGTCACGGCTTCGCTAAGAAGAAGAACCGCGACTACGAGTTCTACGCCACGGTAATGTTTGTGAAGGAGTACTTGCTGAAATAAGCGCGCGCGGATGGTGCGCAGTCAGGACGGCGACGTTACGGTTTCAGCTTTACCTTTAAGTCCGCGGCGATCTGCTTGCCGTGGAAGCGGCCGTTTTCGATGAAGATTTCGTTGGTGCGCGATCCGGCCACGATCACACCGGCGACGTAGATTCCCTTCACGTTGCTTTCGAGCGACACGGGATCGCACACCGGCCGCCACTGTTGCTCCGACAGTTCGATTCCCATGCTGCGCAGAAAATCGTAGTCGGGATGGTAGCCGATCAGGGCCAGCACAAAGTCATTCTTGATGCGCACCGGACCGCGCGGGGTGTTGATCACCACGTGGTCAATCCCGATCTCCTGCACCCAGCTGTTGTAGTAGGCCTCGATTTCTCCATTCTTGATGCGGTTTTCGAGGTCAGGCTTAATCCAATACTTTACGTGGTGATGCAGTTGTGCCTCGCGGTGCACCAGCGTCACGCGCGCCCCGTGGCGCCACAAATCCAGCACCGCAATGGCCGCCGAATTCTTCCCCCCTATCACCAGCACGTCCGTGTCGTAGTAGGGGTGCGGCTCGCCGTAGTAGTGCGATACTTTGGGCAGTTCCTCGCCCGGAATGCCCAGCTGGTTCGCAAGATCGTAGTACCCCGTCGAAACAATGACCTTCTTCGCCCGGTAATCGTGCGGACGACCGGCGCGGTCGGTCGCGGTAATCGTGAAGTGTCCATCTTCACCAAGCACAGTCTTCACCCATTCGTACTGGCGGACGTCAAGATGGTAGTGCTCCGACACCTTGCGGTAATACTCCAGCGCCTCCTCGCGCGTGGGTTTCTGTTGGGCCGTGGTAAACGGGATGTCGCCGATCTCCAGCAGTTCCGGCGTGGTGAAGAACACCATGTTCGCCGGATAGTGAAACAGCGAGTTCACCAGGCACCCCTTGTCGAGCACGATGACGCTGAGCCCGAGCTTCTGCACCTCAATGGCGCAGGCCAGCCCGGTAGGTCCGGCGCCGATCACCAGCACGTCGGTGCACATCTCCTGCCGAGACAAGGCTTTGGCCTTGGGCAGAGTGTCCAACTCTTCGGCGGTGAGGAAGTCAGGCATGGAGCAGAGGCTCGGAAACGGATGATTCTAGCACGCGGAACTATCGGGGAATTGCCAGGCAGCGCGTAGATCAGGAAAGCGAACTGGCGGTCGTCACCGAGACGGGATGGACTTCTTTTTCGATCGTGCGCGCCAGTCTGTCCTCCGCCACTTCCAGATCGTAGGCGGTCTGCAGATTCATCCAGAATCCGGCGCTGGTATTGAAGTACCGGGCCAGACGCAGAGCCGTATCGGGCGTGATTCCGCGTCGCTCATGGACAATCTCTGCGATCCGCGTGACCGGCACACGCAGATCAAGGGCGAGCCGATTCATGCTGAGCCGCAACGGTTCCATGAACTCGGCGCGTAGGATCTCGCCGGGGTGGATGGCGGGAAGAAGCTTTTGAGCCTTGGGCATGTGTTTTTCCTTGCTCCGTGTTTCGATCCCTAGTGGTAGTCCACTATCTCGACCTCATAAGCGTTCCCATCACGCCATACAAAGCAGAGCCGCCACTGATCGTTGATCCGGATAGCGTGTTGGCCTTTCCGGTTGCCGCGCAACGGCTCCAGGCGGTTTCCGGGCGGCGCTGCCAGATCGCGCAACTCCGTGGCGCTGTCCAACTGCCGGAGCTTTCGGCGGGCTCCTTGCTCGATGGCTCGAAAGCGCCGGCTCGGCTGCCGCCGATGAAGCCGCTCGGTCTCCGCGCACCGGAACGACCTAATCACTCATTCAGAGTATCCTGCCTGGCGTTTAACGTCAAACAGTAAACACAAACTGCACCGCAGAATGGCGTGGGCAAGCGCTATAATTTCCGGTTGCATTTATCTCTCCGCCCAAATCAGGAGCCGTCATGTCCACTCTTACCGAACCCGTTACCCACACCCGCATTGAATCCGATAGCATGGGGAAGATCGAAGTCCCCTCCAACGTGTACTGGGGCGCGCAAACACAGCGCTCCCTGCTGCATTTCAACATTGGCCGCGACACCATGCCGCCCGAACTGATCCGCGCCTTCGGCACCCTGAAGAAAGCCTGCGCGCTGGTGAATCAGGACCTGGGCAAGCTTCCCGCCGACAAAGCCAAACTCATCGTGCAGGCCGCCGACGAAGTCATCTCCGGCAAGCTCAACGATCAGTTCCCGCTGCGCATCTGGCAGACCGGCAGCGGCACCCAGACCAACATGAACGTCAACGAGGTCATCTCCAACCGCGCCATTGAAATTGCGGGCGGCCCGCTGGGACGAGAAATGATGGGATCGAAAAAGCCCGTTCATCCCAACGACCACGTCAACATGTCACAGTCGTCGAACGATACGTTTCCGGCAGCCATGCACATCGCCGCCGCCGAGCGCGTAAAGAACGCGCTCATTCCCGCGATCAAGACCGTTCGCGACGCCATCGCGGCCAAGGCCAAGGAATTCGACAGCATCGTCAAGATCGGCCGCACCCACCTGCAGGATGCCGTGCCTCTCACCATCGGCCAGGAATTCGGCGGCTGGGCCAGCCTGCTGGAGCGCGACATCAAGCGGCTGGAGCAGGTGCTCGAGGGCCTTTACGATCTCGCTATCGGGGGAACGGCTGTCGGCACCGGCCTCAACACGCATCCCGAATTTGCCGAGCGGGCTGCGAAAAAGATCGCGGAGCTGACGGGACTTCCCTTCCGCTCGCACGGCAACAAGTTTGCCGCGCTTTCCGCGCATGACGAAATCGTCTTCGCGCAGGGCGCGATGGAGACGCTGGCCGCGTCACTGATGAAGATTTCGAACGATATCCGCTGGCTGGCCTCCGGCCCGCGCTGCGGCCTAGGCGAGTTGTCTATTCCAGAGAATGAGCCGGGGTCGTCCATCATGCCGGGCAAAGTCAATCCCACGCAGTGCGAAGCCATGACCATGGTCTGCGTGCAGGTTCACGGCGCGACCGCAGCGGTGGGATTCGCCGGCTCGCAAGGCAACTTCGAGCTTAACGTGTACAAGCCGGTGATCATCTACAATTTCCTGCATTCGGTCACCCTGATCACCGACGCCTGCCACGGCTACGTCGAGTACATGGTCAAAGGCATTGAGGTGGACCGTGCCAAGGTGGACTGGTACGTGAAGAATTCGCTGATGCTGGTCACCGCGCTGGCGCCGAAGGTGGGATACGACAAGGCTGCGCAGATCGCCCACACCGCCCACGTTGAGCACTCAAGCCTGCGCGAGGCTGCGCTGAAGCTGGGTTATCTTACAGGTGAAGAATTCGATCAGTTGGTGAAGCCGGAAAAGATGACGCACCCGTAGGAACCACCGAACTATTTTTTCATCAGGCTGGTATGGCTGGCGACGCACTGCCATTTGCCGCCGTCCAGAAGCCATGTGTCGGTGAAGCGCCCGAAGTGGTCGTAGGGCCGGCCCTGGTAGGTGCCTTTGGTATGGTAGTTGCCGATGATGACGGCGGTGTCGCCGTAGAGGGTCACCTTGACGTCCTGAATATTCACGCTGCTGGGCCTGAACAGCGGATCTTTGATGTCTGCCAGGAACTTGGTCTTGTCGCTGACTTCGCCGTCGTATTCGGTGTTGACGAAGCGCTCGCCGACCAGGGCATCGAGGGCGGCTGAATCGCGGTTCACCTGCGCCTCGTTCCACATGCGCTCGAGGATCAGCAGCTTGCCTTCTCGCGGATCGGCCTGCTGGGCCGTCACTGCGATCGAAGTTAGAAACAGCAGAAAACCGCAGCCGAGTTGGCGAATCATGTCGTACACGTCCGCCGTCATCCTGACGTGAGGGCGGACTTGCGAAAACATAGCAGTTCAGCGCCGGACGCCGCCACGGAAATGCCCTGGAAGAGATTACGAACGTCACGGAAAACAGACGTCAGACCTCGGGCTTCGGACCTCGAGGATCAACCGTCTGAGGTCTGAGGTCTGAGGTCCGCCTTTAGAAAGCCCAGCGCAGCAGGGTTGCGCCCACGGTAAAGCCCGCGCCCACGGAAGCCAGCATCACCAGGCTTCCCTTCTTCAGCTTGCCTTCTTCGATGGCCGTATTCATGGCCAGCGGAATCGTCCCCGCCGTGGTGTTGCCGTAGCGCTCAATGTTCACGATCACCGCTTCCGGCCGCAGGCCCAGACGATCGGCGGTGGCGTTAATGATGCGCAGGTTGGCCTGGTGCGGAATGAAAGCGTCAATATCAGAGCCCTTCAGCCCGTTGCGCGCCAGCAGCTTTTCGCAGGCCTCGGTCTGCTTGCGTACGGCGAACTTGAAGACCTGCTGGCCGTCCTGGTGGACGTAGTGCATCTTTTTTGCAAGCGTCTCTTTCGACGACGGATTCAGGCTGCCTCCGCCCGGCATGTAGAGAAATTCTCCGCCCGATCCGTCCACTTCGTGGATGTAATCGATCAGTCCCACCGAATCGTCTTCCGCCGGCTCCAGGATCACCGCGCCCGCGCCATCCCCGAAAATCACACAAGTGGCGCGATCGGTGTAGTCAATGATGGAAGACATCACGTCCGATCCGATCACCAGCACCCGTTGGTGCGCCCCGCTGGCGATGAACTGTGCTCCCACCTGCACCGAATAGAGAAAAGCCGAGCAGGCGCCGGAGAGATCGAATCCCCAGGCTCCCTTGGCCCCCAGCTTGTGTTGCACCAGGCAGGCCGTCGAGGGGAAAAACATATCGGGAGTGACGGTGCCGACGATGATGGCTTCGATGTCGGTGGGCACCAGTCCGCGCTGGGCCAGCGCCTTCTTAGCAGCTTCTACAGCCAAGTCGCTGGTGGCCACGCCTTTCTCCACGATATGCCGCTCGCGGATGCCCACGCGGGCCATGATCCAGTCGTTGGTAGTGTCCACCATCTTCTCCAGGTCGGCGTTGGTGAGCAGACGAGGCGGCACATAAGTTCCCAGTGCGCTGATTTTGGCGCGGATCGGTTTGGTCAACGAGGGCTCCTGAGGAATCTTTTAAGGATGAAACTCAGTATTCTGAAGGATTAGGAGCAGAAAGTCTAACGCCATTGGGAAAACTGCCGGAGTTCGGACCTCAGTTTCCGGGGGACGTCGGGAGGTAAGCGATCAGCCGAGCTTCCATCCCATTTCATCCTTCAAATCGCGAAAGCATTCCGCGCAAATCCAGCGATAATTGTCTTCTGTGGCATAGCCTTCGGTCAGCGCATCCGCTGACCCGGATTCCATAAACTTAGCCCAGCAGGCTTCGCAATGATCGTGATCCCAGGTGGCGCTGTAGCGGGTGTACTTCCTGAAGTAAAGGACGGCCCCTCTGCTGCTTTTCGCGTTGTCAGTTCGCCAATCGCCCAACGGAGCACCGGCGTCGCGGAAAATTAAGCCAGGCACCGGGGACTCGCTGCACACGCAAGAGCCCGTTACCGTTGCTTCCTTCCGGACCTGGCGGGGTTGGCGGGAGTACGTCGCGCGAGACCGATGCCTGACCCAGTATTCTAGCATCTGAAGAGGCGCGTCTCGGGCGCCCAGACTTCCCGGCTACCAACGGCATGTGACTTTCGGTGCAAGAATTCCGCGGACAAGCCTTCCCTTCTGTGAGCGGTTGTCGAACAATAGAAGTTTCGCAACCCGCAGCCCTGCCGCCGTCCGCCGTAGCATAAGCATGACGCCTGCGTCCCCACAATCCGGCGCGATTCCACTCCAGCGGACCATTGACCACTACTTTGAGCTGGCGCTGTATCTGCTTGTATTAACAGGCTTTGGCACGCTAGCCAGTACCGGAGGACTGGACACACCCTCGGCAGTATTGGCAGGCGCTGCCTTGGCCGTGCGCGGCTATCTGCTGGCCAAACACCGGCCGGTAATGATTTCCGAGCGGTGGACGACGCCGCTGACTCTCGCCTATTTCGTCTTCTTCGCCGCCGACTACTTCATCGTTTCGCACAGCTTCCTGCCCGCTACCGTACACTTGGCGCTGTTTGGCGTCGTGATCCGCATCTTTTCGCTGCGGCGCGAGCGCGACTACGTCACGCTCGCCATCCTCGCCTTTCTCATGGTGCTGGCCTCTGCCGTGTTGACGGTGGACAGCGTCTTCCTGTTCTGCTTCGCAGCGTTCATGCTGATGGCCGTGGCGACTTTCGTGCTGATGGAAATGCGCCGCTCCGGTCACGCGGCCAGCATCCTGGCGCGGCATTCCGGTGATCCCAGAGAACACCGGCACCTGGCATTCTGGCTGGCGCGAGTCGCGCCGGCGCTCATGCTGATGATCCTGATCGGCGCCGCCGGCGTCTTTTTCCTGCTGCCGCGTATGTCGGCCGGCTACCTCGGCGGATACTCGTTCGGCACCGACTTCTCCTCCGGCTTCACCGATCATGTGCAGTTAGGCCAGATCGGGCAGATCCAGCAATCGAACGCGGTCGTCATGCACATCCAGATTGACGGCGACACCGTCGGCCGTTATGACCTGCGCTGGCGCGGTGTGGCGCTTTCCGACTTCGACGGGCGCACCTGGTCGAAACCGCGGGAACAATTCCCGCTGCAACCGTCACCGCCGAACACCTTCACCGTGCCGCGATTCGAGAATGCGGCCCTGAAGTCCTACGTCACGCCCAGTATGGAGCGCCAGCAGGTGATCCATTACCGCGTGCTCATGGAGCCCATCGGCACCAATATCTTCTTTCTCGCTCCCTGGGCGCGCAGCATCAGCGGAACCTACCGGCTGCTCGCTAACGATTCCGGCGGAGCCATCTATGATTTCGACGTGGCGCATCCCGTCACCCGCTACGAGGCCGACTCCGACATCGCAGCCCCCACTGCAGCCGAGCTTCGCACCGCGGGACGACAGTACCCGCCGGAGATCACCGCGGCCTATCTCCGCCTGCCCGCTACCGATCCGCGTGTCCCCCGCCTGGCGGCCCAGATTTCAGCAATTGCCGACAACGACTACGACAAGGCTGCGGCCATCGAGAACTATCTGCGGACCCGATTTGGCTACACCCTCGAACTCCCACGAACACCACCGAGCGATCCCATCGCCGATTTTCTGTTCCAGCGCAAGCGGGGACATTGCGAATACTTCGCCTCTTCCATGGCGGTGATGTTGCGCACGCTCGGGATCCCCTCTCGTGTGATCAACGGCTTCCGCAGCGACGAGTTCAACGACTTGACCGGAAACTACGTGGTCCGCGCCAAAGACGCCCATGCCTGGGTCGAGGCCTACTTCCCCGGCTACGGCTGGTACACCTTCGATCCCACGCCGGGCGGCAGCGCGATGACTCCGCAGGGCTGGAGCCGCCTCGCGCTCTATGTGGACGCGATGGCCTCGTTCTGGCGCGAATGGATCGTCAGCTACGACAGCTCCCACCAGTTTGTGCTAGGCCAGGCGGCGGTCAGCGGTACGCGCAACTTGTGGGAGCGCGCCCGCATCTGGGCCCGCGACCACTATGCTGCCATGCTGCTTTGGGCTCGCCACAGCCAGGAACGCGTGGAGCACTCGCCCGGAAAATGGGCCGTGATCGGGCTGGGCAGCGCGCTTGCGCTCCTGTTGCTGGGAAATCTGGGACGCATCGCGCGCTTGCTTCATGAGAAATGGTTGCAAGCTCACCCGGAACGTTCCCCGGAACAAGCTGCCGCCATGTGGTACGGACGCATGGCGCGAGCCCTGGCGCGAAAAGGAGTGCGGAGATCGGCCGCGCAGACCCCACAGGAATTTGTGCAGAAGATCGAAGACGCCCGCCTGCGCGGCCCGGTCGCGCGCTTCACCGAGGTTTACGAAGCCGCACGCTTCGGAGAGTCTGCCGATGACATCCGGCGCCTGCCGGAGCTGTATGAAGAGGTGGAGTTGGCGGTGCGGAAGTAGCGCCTTCGGCTATTCCTTGGGAAACAGTTCGTCGAACAATCGCATCAGCATGCGGTCATAGTCCAGGTCGCCGTGATTCTGCAGATAGCGGCGGTCGGCAGTCTGAATCGGATTCGAATACGACCGGCCGACCAAAACCCCGCCCGACTTCATAGGCGCCTTTGTGCGTTCCAGACCGACGGACTGGGAAGGCAGGTACTCCTGCTGAACCCGCTCGCGGGCAAAAGGCAAAGACTCCGGCTCGAAATACAGCGAGTGGATGATCTTCAGCGCCTCTATGGCGCGGCAGCCGTCGGCTAGCTTTCCATCAGCATCCAGCGCGTGGATGCTGGGTACAGTCCAGATGGACTGGATCTTTTGCTCCCAGCTGTGCTGATCGAAAACGTACATGCCGTCGCGCATGTTGTGAATCTCAGCCACCGTCACCAACTCCTCCTCGGGCGCATCGATTTCCCGGACGTACTCATTCCACACGTCCACAATGCGCTGCTCCGGAATGGCGCGTGCCGCATCGGAAACTGCTCCAAACTCGGCATGCGCTACGCGGTAACGAATTCTCCGCGTGGTCCAGCCGAAGAGGTGCTTTCCCCATAGCGCGTCAGCGACTGCATCAATGAAGACCCGCGCGTCCTGCTCCGAATGGATGCTCGTCGCGAGATCGTTCAGACGCACCGCGGCTTGGCGCATGATCTCACGTCTCTTCATGGCCTGCTGGAAGAACTTGTCTTTGTCCAGATGAGGCCGCTGGGCTTTGGAAGTATCAGCCGTTTGGGAAGCAACAGCGGTCGGCGAAGGAGGGACACCGGTTTGCTGAGGAATAGCAAGAGCGAGCAGCACAGCCAGGACGGGCAAGATCATCATACCCTCCCCAAAAGACAGCTACAGGCCTCGAATGCGGAATTGAAACCAAAGGGTTGCGCGGCTGGCGAGCGAAAGCGCTAGAACCGCCAGAATACGCCGCCGCCCACGAAATAGTTATGCTGGCGGCTTTTTCCCGTAGGGGCCAGCGGAAAATCAGGTTCGCCCGACCAGAAATCGCGCACTTCGCCGCGCAGGCTGAGCTTTTTCCACACAGCTACGTCGAGTCCGATCCCGCCTTCGATCACGGCCCCGGTGGTGGACTTGCCCGGATTCGTCCCGCCATACACCAGGACGTTGCTTTCGCTGAAATGGCCGAATCCCGCGCCCAGGCTGACCCAGGGCGAAACCGCCGTGGTCGGAAACAGGTTTAGTTTGGCAGCGGGAGTCACAAAAAGTGCCTTGTACTTGTTCGGCACCACCGAGAATCCATAGGCCCCGGCGTTCAGCTTCTCGTCGTAGTTGTAGAGCACCAGCACTTCACCGGAAACGGAGAAGATGGGGGTAATCAGGAAGCGGCGGGCGTATTCGCCCTCAAAGCTCAGACCCTTGCCGGAATGGATGATCGGATCCGGGATCGCACTCTTAATGCCCTGGTCACTGATGAAGATGCGCCCGATCATGCCGCCCACTTCGTTCTTCTCTTCATCTTGCGCGGCGACAGATGCGGCTAGCGCCATGATCAACAGGACCGCAATCCACAGTCGTTTCCCAGACATATTCCCCTCCTGCGAGGTGGTGGCTAATAATTACGGCGGTAAGGCTTAGCCTAGCACGAGCGCCGTCGTTTTGAATCCACAAGTACTATCTTTTCTGGTGCCTTAGCAGCAAGGGATAAAGCAATTGTCGTGCCGGAAGCCGTTCATTGGGATGCTAAAATAACAAGATTGCATGCCGTTGAAGGAACTCACTGTTAACGCTCCACCCGAGAAATCCCATCAGAATCCGCGGGCCGCGGGCCCGCCGAAGGTGGGCTTCGTCAGCCTGGGCTGTCCCAAGAACCTTGTGGATAGCGAAGTCATGATGGGCCTGCTCGCTCGGGCTGGAGCCGAACTTACCCGCCACGCCGAAGATGCCGACGTGATCGTGGTCAACACGTGCTCGTTCATTGAGAGCGCCCAGCAGGAGTCGGTCAACACGATCCTGGAAATGGCCGGACACAAGACGGGGGGCAGAGCGAAAAAGTTGGTGGTGGCGGGATGCCTGGTGGAGCGTTTCCGCGACCAGATTCGCAAGGACATCCCCGAAGTGGATGCCGTCGTGGGCACGGGCGAACTGGAAAATATTCTCGCCGCGGCTGGGCTGGTTCCTGCCCCAGCGAAGAATAATTCGCCGCTGGTTGTATGGCCCTCTCGCCCCGAGGGCGACGCCCGCGCCGCGCAGGGTCGCTTCTCACGCGATTCCTGGGACGGAGCGGTCAGCGACCTGCCCAACTATCTCTACGATGATGCAACGCCGCGCATTCTTGCCACTCCCCGCCACATGGCGTACATCAAGATCGCCGAGGGCTGCGATCATCCGTGCACGTTTTGCATTATTCCCCAGTTGCGCGGCCGGTTCCGCTCGCGCCGCTTTGAATCCGTTGTGGCCGAAGCCGAGCGCCTGGCGGAGTGCGGCGTGCGCGAGATTACCCTGATCGGTCAGGACACCACCTGCTACGGCGAGGATTTTGGCCTGAAAGATGGATTGGCGCTGCTGCTCGAAAAGCTCGCCCGCATCGAAGACCTGCGCTGGATTCGCTTCCTCTACGCCTATCCCAACAAGATCACCGGCCGCCTGCTGGACACGATCGCGCAGCACGAAAACATCTGCTCCTACATGGATGTACCGCTGCAGCACGCCTCGGCGTCGGTCCTGAAACGCATGAAACGTGGCGGCGGCGCGGAGGTATTTCTGCGCTCCATCGCCAAAATGCGCCGCACCGTCCCAGACCTGACCCTGCGTACATCGTTCATCGTGGGCTTCCCCGGCGAGACCGAAAAAGAATTCGAAGAACTCTGCGACTTTGTGCGCGAGGCGCAGTTTGACTGGATGGGAGCGTTCGCCTACTCCGATCAGGAAGGCGCCGGAGCTTATGCTCACGACAAGAAACTGTCGCCACGGGAGATCGAACGCCGCCGCAAGCACCTGATGGCGATCCAGCGCCAGATCAGCAAGAAGAAAAAGAAAGCCCTGGTCGGCCGCGAATTCGAACTCCTCCTCGAAGGTAAATCGGAAGAGAGCGAGTTACTACTCGAAGGCCGCACCCCGATGCACGCTCCCGAGATTGACGGCAAAGTCTTCGTCAACGACTTCCCTGAAGAAATGACTCCGCAGCCCGGCCAGTTCTGCCGCTGCCAGGTCACCGAAGCCCACGACTACGATCTGGTGGCTAAGATCCTGTAAAACCGGGAACAACACGATTTTCAATCTGCAATCTGAAATCTTCCTTCTACAATAGGAATTCCTATGCCGCGCAAGCGCTCCCTCAGACTCCGCTGCCCCATCTGCAAGAAGGCAGTACAGAGCACCGGCGCGGACTTCCCTTTCTGCAGCGACCGCTGCCGCCTGATTGATTTGGGCAAATGGGCCAGCGGAGCCTACGTGATCTCGGCCCCGGTAACGGATGCCGAAGAAGCTATTCACGATCGCGACCCCGAAGACTCCGAGCCGGAGACATGAAGTCCGCGCCCGAACTCGCGAAAGAAGTCGGGCCCGCCCGTAGCGTCAGCCCTTCCGTTCTCTGGGCCACCCAGATCGCGACCTTCTTCGGCATCGGCCGCCTGCGTCCCGGCCCCGGCACCTGGGGATCCGCGGCAGCCGTGCTTCTCTGGGCCGCGCTCGCCTCGCGACTCGATCCTGCCCTGCGCACACCCGTCGTCATCGCGCTGGCCATTCTCATCACGCTGATCGGCATTCCCGCGGCCACCCGCGTGGCCCGCGCCGCGGCGACCAAAGATCCGCAATTCGTCGTGATTGATGAGGTCGCCGGGCAACTCATCGCCCTGATCGCCGTTCCCCTCGCGTGGAAAACTTTTGTCGTGGGTTTTATACTTTTCAGAGCTTTCGATATCGTCAAGCCTCCTCCCGTACGGCAACTGGAGAAGCTTCCGGAAGGCACCGGGATCATACTCGACGATGTTGCGGCTGGAATATACGCGCTGGCCGTGATGCAACTTCTGCTGCACTCTGGTCTACTAAAGTAGTACCGAGTTGCGAGTACTGAGGACAACGCTTCTCTTACTCGCTACTCGGTACGCGATACTCGGTACTTCTCATGGGATTCTCCGACCGTGTCCTCGGCAGAAAAAACGTGAACGGCGGTCCGCACATCGAAGCGGTGGCTCCGGCCTCAGCCCTTTTCGGGGGTGAGGTTCGTATCACCGGCTCCGGCCTCAGCCCGCAGGAACTGCGCCGCCCCAAGGTGCAGTTCGGCGACGTCGAAGGCTCGGTCGTAGTCAGCTCCGACGCCTTTCTGGTCGCCCGCGTGCCCGAGGGCGCGACCTCCGGCCCGGTCGTGGTGGCCACCGACGGCCACGTCAGTAATGCTCAATCGGTCAAAGTGGCCGTGCCCATCGCCGAAAATCTCCACCCCGTAACGAACCCCGCGCTCGACGCTGAGAGCAACAACTACGCCACTTTCTCGGGCTCGCGCGGCCAGAAGGTGCCAGTCGCCGTCTTCAAGATTGACACCAACTACAACCTGAAGCCCTTCGTGATCGAGATGATGAACGCCACTTCCATCGCCTTCGACCGCCAGGGCCAGATGTACGTTTCATCGCGCTATGACGGCGCCGTGTATCGCGTGGCCCCCAACGGAACCATGACCACCTACGCCGAAGGCATGGGCGTGGCCACCGGAATCGCGTTCGACCGCGAACAGAATCTTTACGTCGGCGACCGCAGCGGCACCATTTTCAAGATCGGTCGCGATCAGCAGGTCTTCGTCTTTGCCACCATCGAGCCCAGCGTCTCGGCCTATCATCTGGCATTCAGTCCGAAAGGCGACCTGTTCGTCACCGGGCCTACGACCTCCAGCTTCGACCACGTGCAGAAGATCAGTCCAAGCGGCACCGTCAGCACCTTCTACAAGGGACTCGGAAGACCGCAGGGCCTGGCCTTCGACGCGGAGGGCAACCTGTACGTCGCCGCCTCGCTCGCCGGAAAACGCGGCATCGTCAAGATTTCACCCGACGGCAAGGCCAATCTGGAAGTCGCCGGTCACGGCCTGGTGGGGCTGGCCTTCGCCCCCGGACGCTCCGTAATTCTCGCCACCACCAATGCCGTCCACCACCTCTCCTGGAACATCCAGGGTCTGCCCCTGCTGCCGGAGTAGCACCGTGACGCGAATCATCAGCCTGTCTTTGGTGCTTGCAGCGGTTTCCTTCGGAGGCCAGTCAGATTCAGATCACACCACCCGCCGCCATCCCCAACTGATCCGGCCGGGATCCAGTTCCCCCCATCTGCGGCCTAAGCCAGGTGCTAGCTTCAAAGGGTACAAACGCTCACCGATTGTCACATTCGATGTTGATGAATCTGGAACGGTACGCAATGCCAGAATCAAACGCAGCAGTGGGGCCCTCGCGGCGGACCAGTTGGCCCTTGCTGAAGTACGCCAGTGGAAATACAAACCCCTGCCTGGGTGCGGGATTGCAGAGTCCAAAGCCCTTGTCACCATCGACTTTTCATCGCAGTAGCTCTACAGGTATGTGGGGTTTCACTGGCTTCCTCTGCGTCCACGGCGTCCTGCGCGGTTTTCCTCTCCCGTTTTCATTTAAACTTCTAACGCGTGAACGCTGAGATCATCGCGGTAGGCTCCGAACTCCTGACCCCCTACCGCATGGACACCAACTCGCTCTACCTGACCGAGCAACTCAACCAGCTCGGCGTCAACGTCATTTTCAAGAGCGTGGTCGGCGACGATCTCCGGCGCCTGGTAGCGGCCGCACAGCACGGCCTGTTCCGCTCCGACATTCTCCTTTTCAGCGGCGGCCTCGGCCCAACGGAAGACGACCTGACGCGCGAAGCTGTTGCCGAAGCCCTCGGCCTCACCCTGCAGCGCGACCCCGACATCCTGCGAACTCTCGAAGAACGCTTCGCCGCCCGCGGCTGGAAAATGGCCGCCAACAATGCCAAACAGGCGGATGTCCTCGAAGGCGCCACCGTGCTCCCGAACTCCAACGGCACCGCGCCCGGCCAGTGGATCGCCGTAAAGTTCGATGGTCGCGAGCACATCATCGTGCTGCTGCCCGGCCCTCCCCATGAACTAAAGGCGCTGTTTGAGACCGAAGTCCGCGAGCGGTTGCGGGCCAAAGTTCCTCCCGCATTCCTTGCCAGCCGCACCTTGAAGGTCGCCATGCTGGGCGAATCTCACGTGGACGCGCGCGTCGCGCCCATCTACAAACGCTACCCCGACGTGGAGACCACCATCCTTGCGGGCGCGGGCGAGGTCGAACTGCACTTCAAAACCCTAGCTGCGACGCAGGATGCCGCCCAGCAAAGAGTGGACGAAGTTTCCGGCTTGGTCGAGGACGAACTGGACGACGCCGTGTACTCAAGCGACGGTCAGTCGCTCGAGCAGATCGTCGGCTACTGGTTGCAGATGCGCAACGCTACTCTGGCTGTGGCGGAATCGTGCACCGGCGGGTTGCTGGCGGAGCGCATCACGTCAGTCAGCGGAAGTTCGCGCTATTTTCTCGGCGGCGCCATCGTGTATTCCAACCATCTGAAGACCGAACTGGCCGGCGTCCCGGCTGAAATGATCGAGCGCCACGGAGCGGTGAGCCGCGAAGTGGCCGCAGCCCTGGCCGAAGGCATCCGCTATCGCTGCGAATCAACCCTCGGCGTTGGTATCACCGGCGTGGCCGGCCCCACGGGCGGAACAGCCGACACGCCGGTAGGAGTCGTCTTCCACGCCGTCGCCGGCGACCGTGGAACCGAAGTCGTGCAGCGTAATTTCCCCGGCGACCGCAAACGAATCCGCCGCTTTGCCAGCACCATGGCGCTGGATATGGTGAGAAGGAAGTTGATGTGAGTACCGAGTCGCGAGTACCGAGTACCGAACAGGAGCGTTCTTGGCTTTCGCTCGGTACTGGGTACTAGGTACTCGGTACTGCTTTCATGCGGCTCTTCATAGCTCTCGACATCGCTGACGCCGTCCGCGAGCGTCTTGCCCGCTTCACAGAAGGCGTGCAGGCATTCGCTCCGGACGCGCGCTGGGCCAAGCCCGAATCGCTGCACGTAACCCTGAAGTTCATCGGCGAACAGCCCGAATCTGCCGTCGAGCAGATTAAGCGGGAATTCGCCTCCATCCATGCGGCTGCGGTCGAAATTCATTTCCGCAGCTATGGATTTTTTCCCACCGCAAAATCGGCGCGCGTCTTCTGGGTGGGCCTGGAAGCTGGCCCGCACTTGGCCACACTGGCCGCAGCCGTGGACGAGCGAACCGCGTCGCTCGGCATTCCGAGGGAGGAACGCGCCTTCAGCCCCCACCTGACGCTGGCCCGCGGCCACGGCGGATCGGGCTCGCCCCGCAGGCGCAGAGAAGACGGCCCCAATCGCACCTTTCAGCGCTTGCAGGAAAAACTCGCCGCCCTGCCTCCCCCGGAGTTTGGTACCATGACCGCCCGCGAGTTCTTTCTTTACCAAAGCCAGCTCTCGCCGAAAGGATCGAAGTACACAAAATTGGCCCGGTTCGAGTTGATCGCGCCACCGCAAGTAATTCTCATGAAATGATTGGCATGACATGCCGGGATTCCTCCTCATCGCCGCCGCCAGCTACCTGCTCGGGTCCATCCCTTTCGGATATCTCCTCGTGCGCGTCTTCCGCGGCGAAGATGTTCGCCAGAGCGGCAGCGGAAACATCGGCGCCACCAACGTATCGCGCAAGTCTCCCCTGCTCGGAGTGATCACTTTGCTCCTCGACGCCGGCAAGGGATCTGCCGCCGTGATTCTGGCAGTCTGGCTCACGCGAAAAACTGGCGCGGCCGCTCCCTATCTTCAGATGTCCGTCGCCGCGCTGTGCGCCGTTCTCGGGCACCTGTTTCCCGTCTGGCTGAAATTCCGCGGCGGCAAAGGAGTGGCCACGGGGCTGGGCTCCTTTGTGGTGATTGCCCCCAAGGCCGTACTGATTGCGGCCGCCGTCTTCATCGTGCTCGTTTTGGTGTTCCGGTACATCTCCCTCGGATCCATCGTGGCGGTTTTAGCCTTCCCCCTTCTGGCCTGGGTTCTGCAGGAATACGGCAGCGCCTGGCCGGCGCTGGTCTTCATGGCCCTGGCGTCGCTGCTCATCGTGGCGAAACACCGTGCCAACATCCGCCGCCTGCTGGCGGGCACGGAAAACCGGTTTGGAGCGAAGCACGCATGAGCGAGATCGCAGTCATCGGCGCAGGCGCATGGGGCACGGGCATCGCCGTTGTGCTCGGGCGCAAGGGCACGCATCGTGTGCGCCTCTGGGCGCACGAGGACGACGTCTGCCAATCCATCAACCACCGGCGGGTCAACGAGAAATTCCTTCCCGGCCGCAGCATCCCAGACAGCGTCATGGCGACCAACGATCTCGAAGTGGCGCTCGACCACGCGCACACCATCGTCAGCGTGATGCCTTCGCAACATTGCCGCGGCCTGTTCGAGCAAATGCGCCCGCTGATTCCGCCGCAAACCCTGATCGTGAGTGCGACCAAGGGTCTGGAGGAAGGTTCCCTGCTGCGCATGACTGAGGTGATTTCCCAGGTGCTCAAGCGCGAGGCCGGATCGGCCATCGGCGCCCTCAGCGGCCCCTCGTTCGCCCAGGAGGTCGCCCGCGGAGATCCGACCGCCATAACCGTCGCCTCGCAGGACGCCGCGCTGCTTAGCGCTGTGCAACAGGAATTCAGCGACCCGAGCTTCCGCGTTTACACCAACAGCGACGTGACCGGGGTCGAACTCGGAGGCGCGTTGAAAAATATCGTCGCCATCGCTGCCGGAATCTGCGACGGCCTCGGCCTCGGACACAACTCCGTCGCCGCCCTGATCACACGCGGCCTAGCGGAAATGACGCGGCTGGTCGTGGCTTGCGGCGGCCGCGCCGACACCATGGCCGGGCTGGCCGGACTCGGCGATCTGGTTCTCACCTGCACCGGAGGCTTGTCACGCAATCGCAGCGTGGGCGTCGAACTTGGCCGCGGACGCAATCTGGCCGACATTATCGCCGGCATGCACGGCATGGTCGCCGAAGGCGTCTTCACCACCACCGCCGCTGTTGGCCTAGCGCATGCCCGCGACGTCGAAATGCCGATCACCGAGCAGATGCACGCCATCCTGCACCAGCACAAATCTCCCCGCGAAGCCATCCACGAACTGATGACCCGCAGCGGAAAAAGTGAGACCGGCATGGGTTCCTAACTCGCAGTTTCCACTTTCGACGCAACTTCGGATCGTTTGCCCGTTCCAATCAACAAGGAGAAAGACCTATGGTTCCGTCGTCGCCGGGAGCACGCCCGTGACGCTGACACAATTCGTACTTAAGAACGCATTTCGTAACCCGCGCCGCACTCTTCTCACTCTTCTGAGCATTGGCTTCTCGATGTTATTACTCACAGTCATGATGGCGGTCTGGCGCAGCTTCTACATCGATCCCCTGAGGGGCGAATCCGCCATGCGCCTGGTGACGAGGCCGCGAACTTCTTCGATATTCATGCCCTCCATGCCCAGCTATTACCGGCAGCAGATTCGATCTATACCCGGCGTGGTGGATCTAACTCCTTGCAACTGGTTTGGCGGAATCTACAAGGACGACAAAGCGGAACATCTGTTCGTACAAATGGGCAGCGATCCATACACATTCCTAAAAGTCCATCCGGACTATGACATCCCGCCAGACCAGACAGCTTCATGGCAAAAAGATCGCGCGGGAACGATTGTCGACAGCGGACTGGCCAGGAAGTATGGCTGGAAACTGGGAGACCGGATAGTCATTGAAGGCAGGATCTTTCCTGTGAATCTGGACCTGAATATTCGCGGCGTATACAGGGCACCCATCCCCACTCAGGCGATAATCTTCAACTGGCAATATGTTGAAGAGGCAGTCCGGTCTGCGAAGGGACACGACAGTCTCTATGTCATTCTGGCCGATTCTCCGCAAAATGTAAGCCGCGTAGCCACGGCGGTGGATGGTATGTTTCACAACTCGCCTGAGTCGACCAGAACGGAAACCGAAAAGGCCTTTGAGCTCGACTTCCTGTCGATGCTTGGCACTGTGAAGACCTTCATTCTCAGCATCAGCTTTGCAGTCTTCTTCAGCACTCTGCTGGTTTCAGCCAACACCATGGCAATGTCGATTCGCGAACGAACGCGGGAAGTCGCCGTCCTGAGAGCATTGGGCTTCGCACGGCGGACAATCTTTACCCTGTTGGTGAGCGAAGCAGTCGCGTTGTGTCTGGCAGAAGGGCTGCTGGGATCATTGGCAGGGTACTGTCTGGTTTACGGGGCAGCACAGTCTGCCGTGAGCGGGATCTATAGCGTAGTGTTGAAGGTCACCCCTCTGACTCTCGTCGTGGTGTTCGCACTGTCGGCTCTTGTTGGCATCCTGAGTGCGGGGATTTCTTGTTACCGAGCCTCGCGACTCGACATTGTGCAGGGATTGCGGCATATAGGCTGAGGGCGCGACGCTGGCAGTTCCTCTTCGGCGTTAATACGCCCCAGACTGTACTCAACAAAGCCAGAAGGCGTACCTCGGCACGCTTTCCCAACCCGCTTTCCCCTGGCAAACCCGCACCAGACGGCACTTCCGCAGGGTACTTCGGTAACGCCAGACCGTCTTCCTTTTCGCCTCCCGCCCGCGATTCCCCATTAGAATTTTAGGGACACCTTTGAAAACCGCCGCCACTTCGCACCCGGCGTACCCGAGTTGAGTGAAGGGAGAGACGTGTCCGCCAGCGCTTCCAGCCACGCCCGCATCCCGATTCTGTATGTCATCCTCGGTGTGCTTCTGGTCATCAGCATCGTGCCCATGTATTTCTATTCGGCGCAGGTCGAGTCCATCAATCGCGACCGCCTCAAGACCAACGAGATGCTGCTGCAGAATACGGTCACACGCTCGCTGGCCGACGATCTTTCCCAGCACGAGCGCTCCCTGGGTATGATGTTGGCCAACCTCTCGTCGGCAATTCAGGTGGCCAGCGGCGGCGATATTGGGGAGAGAAATATTGAAGCGCCCGAACTGCGCGCCCTGCTCGAAAACTTTGTTTCTTCTTCGGATGAAATCGCCTACGCCACGCTTTTGAACTCCGATGCCAAGGGCATTTCCGCCGGACGCATCGCGCCCGACGCATTCCTGCAGCGCGAACTCGAACGCGCCTATGCTGCCGCCCGTGACGGGCGCGCTTACAACGGTCAGGCCCTGGTCGTGGGCGAAGGAAAGTCCGCGCACACTGTCTTTCTGGTCAGCACGCCGGTCAAATACGGACAGCGCTTCCTGGGCACGATTGGCGCCGTCGTGGATCTGCAATTCCTCATTCGCCGCCTGCAGGAAGTCAGCGGCGGCGGCCTGACTCCGTACGTAGTTGACGCCCAGGGACGCCTGGTCGCCGCGGCCACACCCGAATTTGCCACCGGCCAGGACATGAAAAACCTGGAGATCGTGCGCAACTTCGTGGACGGCGGCAACAAGGCGCAATTAGCCGCCACCAAGGAATTCACCATCAACAGCGGCAAGGAGCACGTCGAAATGCTGGGCACCTACAGCCCGGTGATGTCGCTCGACTGGGCCGTAGTCGTGCAGAAGCCGCGCCGCGAAGCCTATCGCGGAGTCTATGAAATGCAGCGCACGGCCCGCCTGCTCGCCCTGCTGGCTGTGCTGTTGAGCATCGGCGTCAGCATCTTCGCCGCCCGCCGCATCACCAATCCGCTGGAAGTGCTCACGCAATCCAGCCGGGCGCTGGCCAAGGGAGATTTCTCCCAGCGCGTTCATCTCTGGAGCCGCACCGAAATCGGCGAACTGGCCCAGACTTTCAACACCATGTCGGAGGAACTCGAGCGGTTCGTCGAAGACCTCAAGCGCGCCGCCGAAGAGAACCGCGCCCTGTTCATGGGCTCCATCCAGATGCTGGCCGGAGCGGTGGACGAAAAAGATCCCTACACCCGCGGCCATTCCGACCGCGTCACGCGCTATTCCCTGCTCATTGCCAAGGAAATGAACCTGCCCGCCAGCTTTCTCGAGGTGTTACAGATTTCCGCCCAACTGCACGACGTGGGCAAGATCGGCATTGAAGATCACATTCTGAAAAAGCCGGGCGCGCTGACCGAAGAAGAATTCGAAGTCATGAAGACCCACACCACCAAAGGCGCCAACATCCTGCGCCCGGTCACGCAACTGGCGGAAATGCTTCCCGGCATCGAGTTGCATCACGAGGCCCTCGACGGCCGCGGATATCCCTACGGCCTGCACGGCGATCAGATTCCGCTGCTCGCCCGCATCATCGCCGTAGCCGACACCTTTGACGCACTGACCACCACTCGCCCCTATCAGCGCGCCCACACGCCCGAAGAGACCCTGCAGATTATCCGCAACCTCGCCGGCAAGCGCCTCGATCCCGACGCCGTGGCCGCCCTGCTCTCCGTCTACGCCCGCGGCGAAATTCGCATCCAGCGCTTCACCATCAAGCGCCCCGTCGCCGCCCCTGCTCCCGCCGCCGTGCTCTCAGTCGCAGCCGGAAGCGACTCCCCCGCGCCGCCTGCCGCCATGGCCGCCGAAGCCGTCGCCATTGAACGAACCCGGGTCTAGAAGTCGTCTTCGGAGGGGCTGGTTTGGTCGCCTGTTTACATCAATCAACAGCCCGCCCCTGCTTTCGCGCGTCGCCCAACCTTCTCAGTTCCACAATGATCTCTCGCAACTGATTCTTCTGATCTTCATTCAATCTGGGCCACTCTTCTGGAAGACCCACATGCATACACCTGCGGTGAAGATCTTGCAGTTGGGAATCTCGTATGCTTTGCATCTCGAAAGCGTCAACATCCCATCCCGCATAGTTGCCCGTCAACAAACGTTCGACCTGATCGGCTAAGGCCTGTGGCGTTGGATCTTTGGTAAATCGACGATTCAACCAAAGAACTGCGAATCCGATCAGAACAAACGCAAACAGCCAATTGGCCCTTGGGTACAGCACGACTGCCAAAAAAGGTCCCACAACCGACATCAAGCAGCCTAAGCTAGAAGCGATTTTCAGAACTCTTTTCATTTGACTATCATCACAGCGCCGCCACCCGCCGCTGCACCAGCAAGAAGTACATCGCCACCAGCACCAGCACCATCCCGTTTACGCCCAGCACCACCGGCGCCGTAAACATCGGAACCAGCCATCCCGATAACAGATTCCCCATGGGCATGCCTCCGCGGAAGGCGCAGTTATAGACGCTCATCACCCGCCCGCGCATTTCGTTGGTGGTAATCAGTTGCACCAGCGACGTCACCGTCGCGAAGACCGCCATCATCGAAGCGCCCACGAGCACCAGCATGGAATAGCTCAGGGGCAGCGATTTCGAAAGGGAAAATCCTGCAATCCCCGCGCCCAGGCAGATGAGCGCCGTCAGCGCGAACCGTCCCTTGCTGCGCATGTTGCCGATCCCCGCCATCGCCAGCGATCCGCAGATCGAACCCACGCCCATCAGCGAAAGCAGGTTTCCGTACGTCTCCGGACCGCGATGAAAAATATCTTTCACGAACACGGGAATATAAGTCCGCATCGGCATGGCCAGCGCGGTCATGCAGAAGGCCAGCACAATCAACGCCTCCATGGATTCCTGCCGCCGAACAAACTTGATGCCCTGCTTCAGACTGGTGAAGATGGATTCGGTGGATTTCTCCGGCAGGTATCGCATCGCGATCATGGAGAGGGAAACGACCGGCGCCAGAAAAGAAAGCGCATTCAGTCCGAAGCACCACTTCTCCCCCAGCCGCGCTAACGTTATTCCCGCCAGCGCCGGACCAACCGTTACTGCCAGGTTGAATTGAATCGAATTCAGCGCGATCGCGTTCGGCATGTCCTCCCGATCCACGAGAGTCGGAATCAGAGCCGAGTAAGCCGGCCCGCCAAACGCCTGCGCTAGGCCGGAGACGAACGACAGGCAAAGAATGTGCCACACGTGCACCGCTCCGGTCGTCACCAGTACCGTGAGGATTCCGGCGCTGGCCATCTGCACGTATTGCGAGAGCAGCAAGATCTTCCGCCGCTCGATCCGGTCGGCCACCACCCCGCCGATCAGCGAAAACAGGAAGATGGGAAAGCCGCCGAGAAACTGGTCCAGCGCCAGCAGGAATGCCGAATGGCTCAGCCGGTAAATGAGCCAGCCCTGCGCCACGATCTGCATCCAGGTGCCGATACTCGACGTACAGGCGCCAATCCACATCAGCCGAAAATCCCGGTAGTGAAATGCCTTGAATATTCTGCGCAGCGATAAGGTTGGCATGTGCTCCGAGCGGCTCTGGCGACAGCACTCTATCTTCGCATGGACGCGGGCCGCCAGCTTTCGTTAGCCAGTCTTTTGCCAGTCTACCGGGTTCTGCTGGCGACTCCGGTACGAGGACTTCGTGGTTGGATTCCTTCCGCCTGCAAACGACTCGCGAAGAAATGCGGACTGGTTCGAAATCCTTCGCCAATCGGGGTTTCAAAGTCTCTCGGCAAACCTCAGCGGCGCCGTCCGCTCCCAACTCCCCGTATAATCAATTTTTGTCCCTCTTATGATTCAGACTCTTTTCGGCAGCCTCGAAGAAGAACAGAAACCCAGCTTTCTCGACCGCATGAAGCAGGCGGTCACGCGCACCCGCGAAAACCTGGCCGACCGCATCGAAGCAGTCGTCTCCATCGGCAAAGAAATTGACCGCAACACGCTCGACGATCTCGAAGCCACGCTCATCGGCGCCGACCTCGGCACCACCACCACGCAGGAAGTCCTCGGCAAATTACGCGACAAGGCCGACCGCAAGCAGATCAAAGACGTCCACGAACTCAAGCGTTTGCTGAAAGAAGAACTGCTGGCGATTCTGAGCTCGGCCAACACGCGGCCGGTCCAGAAAGTCGAAGGCACGCCCGAAGTGATCCTGGTCGTCGGGGTCAACGGCACCGGCAAGACCACGACCATCGGCAAGCTGTCGCAGAATTTCCGCTCCCAGGGCAAAAACGTCCTGCTCTGCGCCGCCGACACGTTCCGCGCCGCCGCCATCGAGCAGCTCGAAATCTGGGGCCAGCGCACCGGCACGGAAGTGATCAAGACCAAGCCCGGAGGCGATCCCGCCGCCGTTCTGTTCGACGCGCTGCAAGCCGCAGTCGCGCGAAAGGCCGACTATGTTGTCGTGGACACTGCCGGCCGCCTGCACACCAAGACCAGCCTCATGGCGGAACTCGAAAAAATGCGCCGCACCGCCCAGCGCATCATTCCCGGCGCGCCCCACGAAACTCTGCTGGTCATGGACGCGACGACGGGACAAAATGGCCTGCAGCAGGCGCGCATGTTCACCGAGTCGGCGGGCGTGACCGGCATCGTCCTCACCAAGCTCGACGGCACCGCAAAAGGCGGCGTGGTCGTCGCCATCTCGCGCGAACTGGGCCTGCCGGTACGCTTCGTAGGTGTGGGTGAAAAAGCGGGCGACTTGCTGCCTTTCGACCCGAAAGAATTTGTGGATTCTTTGTTCGAATAGGAGCGCGGGATCGAAGACGATTCATACCAGAGCTTTCCTCCGCGCCGGCAATAGGAATTCGTTCCTCCGTGTTTCCGTGCCTCCATGGTAGATTCTCCCTGAATGCCCCCACACTCTACCGACGAGCAGCTTGTTCACCGCGCCCTCGAACTCGCCCGCCAAGGCATCGGTCTCGCATCTCCCAATCCTTACGTCGGCGCACTCATCACAGATCCGCAGGGCAACATCGTCGGCACCGGAACCTACACCTACGCGGGCGTAAAGCATGCCGAAGTCCTAGCCCTCGAAGCCGCCGGCGCAAAAGCCCGTGGCGGCACGCTCTACATCAACCTCGAGCCGCACGGGCACCAAGGACGCACACCTCCTTGTACTGTTGCCCTGATTAACGCCGGCATTCACCGCGTCGTGGCCTCCATGCCCGATCCCAATCCCAAGGTCAGCGGCCGCGGATTCGATCAACTGCGCGCCGCCGGAGTGCATGTCGAAATCGGGCGTCTCGAAGATCAGGCCCACCGCCTGAACGAAGCCTTCGCCCGCTACATCCGCCATACCACGCCGCTGGTCACGCTGAAATCCGCCATGACCCTCGATGGCAAGATCGCCCCGCCGCCGGCCGCTACGCCCAGCCACAGCACGCCCCAGGCCGGCGGATTCTCTGGCCACTGGATCACCGGCGAAGCCGCCCGCGCCCACGTGCACGAACTTCGCCATCAGCACGACGCGATTCTGGCCGGCGTTGGCACCATTCTCGCTGACAACCCGTTGCTCACCGACCGCAGCGGCCACCCGCGCCGTCGCCCCCTGATCCGCGTGATTCTCGACTCGCGCCTGCGCCTGCCGCTCGAATCGCAACTGGTGGAAAGCATCGCCCGCGAACGCGGCGGCTCCAATCCGAGCAACGACGTCCTCGTCTTCTGCACCTCCGCCACCGCGCAGAAGAAAGCTCAACTCGAACAGCTCGGCATCCGCGTGGAAATGCTCCCGGACACCGCGCCGGACCATCGCCCCGACCTGCCCGCCGTCCTTCGCCGGCTGGGAGAACTGCAAATCACCTCCGTCATGATCGAAGGCGGCTCCAGCGTGAACGGGACCGCGCTAGCCGCGAACGTCGTGGACAAAGTCTTTCTGTATTACGCACCCAGGATTCTCGCAAGCGCTGGCGCGATTCCCTTCGCCTCCGGCGCAGGGTTTCTCAACGCCGCCCAGGTCAAACAAGTTCATCTGCACCGCTTCGGCGAAGATTTCGCGGTTGAAGGCTATTTACGCGATCCCTACGGAGATTGAAACGGCGTTTCACCACACAGAGGCACGGAGGCACAGAGACTCAGAGAAAATCACCCCTTGATTTGTTCTTCTCTGTGACTCTGTGGTGAGCGAGCGTTGCGGGTTTATGATGTTTGGTTCATCCTGGAGGCACTCATGTTTACTGGCATCGTAGAAGAAGTCGGACGCGTCAGCCGCATCGAACAGCGCGGCGAAAACCGCCGCATCACCATCTCCGCCAAGAACGCACCCGCAGAACTCGGCATCGGCAACAGCGTCGCCGTCAGCGGCGTCTGCCTCACCGCGCTCGATATCAAGCCCGGCTCCTTTTGCGCCGATCTGGCGCCCGAAACCTGGGTGCGCACCTCGTTCTCGCGCATCCACGAAGGCGCGCTGGTCAATCTCGAACTGCCCATGAAGGCCGACGGCCGTTTCGGCGGCCACATCGTGCAGGGGCACGTGGATGGCGTCGGCAAGTTGATCGCTTTCGAGCGCATCGCGGATTCGGAAAACTGGTGGCTGCACGTCGAACTCCCCGAAGACGTGGAGAAATACACCGTTTTCAAAGGCTCGATTTCAATCGAAGGCATCAGCCTCACCGTGGCCAAGCTGGAGAGGAAGCGCTGCACCATCGCCATCATCCCGCACACCGTGGAGATGACCAACCTGCACTCGCTCAAACCCGGCGACCCCATGAATCTCGAAGCTGACCTCATCGCCAAGTACGTCGAGAAGATGATGAAGTCCGAGTCGTCAGAAAATTCCCTGACAGTTGAGGAGTTGGTGCAGCAAGGGTTCTAGAAGCAGTCAGTCGTAGAGACGTTGCTTGCAACGTCTCTGCCGGCACCGCTACGGCCGCAGATGCATGGGCAGCACAGGCAGAGACGTAGCGAGCTATGTCTCTACGAATGGCATTTCTCACGCTTCTAATTTCAACTCATCCAGTTCCAGAAATTCCTGAATGATCGGCTCCTGGGATTTCTCCATCTCTACATACGGGCCGAAGAAGATCGCGCGGCCTTCGTGCAGGAACATGACCCGGTCCGCCAGTTTCTTGGCCAGGCGCATGTCATGGGTTACGACGAGGCTGGTCAGGTTGAGTTGAATCCTGAGCCGCTTGATGAGGTCGCCGAGCAGTTGCGCCATCAGCGGGTCCACCTGGGTGGTCGGTTCGTCATAGAGAACGCATTCCGGCCGCGCCGCCAGCGCCCGCGCAATCGCCACCGATCGTTTCATCCCGGTCGAGAGATCCGGCGGCAGAAGGTCACGCATCTCCTGCACGCCCACCATGTGCAGCAAGCCGTCCACGATCTGGTAAATCTGGTCTTCGGTCAGGTCGCGCGTTTCGCGCAAGGGGAAGGCCACATTCTCCCCGACGGTGAGCGAGTCAAACAGCGCTCCGTTCTGGAAGACCATGGTCACTTTCTTCCGGATCAGTTCCAGTTGCTCCTCACTGTAGTCGGTGATGTCCTCCCGGGCCACAATCACCCGTCCCGCATCCGGTTTGAGAAAGCCCATGATGTGGTGCAGAGACACCGACTTCCCCACACCGCTGCGCCCCAGAATGCAAACGGTCTCCCCCGGCAAAACGTCGAAGCTCACGTGATCGAGCACGGTATTATCCCCAAACGCTTTGCACACGTCCCGGAACTCGATGTAGGGCTCGATTTTGGTTTCGTCTGGCATGAAATCAGCTTCTAGCTTCTAGCTTTTGGCTCTTGGCTCTTGGCTTTCAATTCAACCTTTATCATCCACGCCCCTGTCATCCTGAGCGAAGTAACTGGCCCGCGAATGCGGACCAGTTACGCAGTCGAAAGACCTCGTGCTCACTAGCGGCGGCACGGACCTCGCGAGGAACTCGCATCACAACCGCAAAGTGTCCGTCTGCCCGCACGCCTCCGCCAACTCCTCCGGCGTGTTCAAATTACGAAACATCTCCGCAGAAAATCCGCCAGCCCTCAACTCATCCTCGCCAATCACCAGCGTTCGCGTCCCGTCAAACAACGCGTCAATCTTATAACGCCCTTCCCGCAGCGCTTTCTCCGCCACTTCCGCAAACTCCCGCCGGTACACCGCGCACAACGGCTGCCATCCCCCGGCAGCGCGCGCCACCGTCACCATCGCAGCCGAGCTCCGCGCCCGCGTCAGCAAATATTGCAACAGTTCGCTCGTCACAAACGGCAGATCTACGGCCAGCATCAGATTCCACTCCGCCGCCGACGCACACAGCGCCGCATGAATCCCCGCCAGCGGACCGCACCCACGAAACACATCTTCCACCGCCGGAGCGAACTCGCGAAACTTCGCCGCCTCCCCCACGACGCGCACATCGTGCGTCACCCCCCGCGCCACCTCCAGAGCCCGCGCCAGCAGCGTCCGCCCGCCCAGGGTGACGAAAGCCTTGTCCACCCCCATGCGCGTGCTCCTTCCCCCAGCCAGGATGAAAACGGTCACATCCAACGCGCTATCCTCCATCAGCCGATGATACACGCGCCGTGCCAGGCTCTCCGCACGCCCTGTGTCCGGCGCAAGCCCTTCCATCTACAGGCTTTTGTGTACGATTCGGTCTCTGCCCTGCACGAACGTAACCTACCCAAACTCTTGCGTTCGCGCGATGATGACCTTGCGTCCGAGGCCAACTGACCCGGAAGTAACCATCATGCCGCAAAAGATCATGGATGTGCTTATGCTAGGGCGCTGCTCCCACGAGTTCTGCTGGCCCCGCCGTGGCGCCGACGGCGAGTATTACCAGGTCTGCCTGCTCTGTGCCGCCGAATACAAGTACGACTGGACCACCATGCGCCGCACCGAGCGCGTCCAGCACAAGCCCGAGACCGGCAGCGCTCGCCGCAGCCACACCCGCGAGAAGAAGCCTTCGTGGGTGCCGCGTGCCCGCCGTCTCAAGCTCGAAATTCCTCTGCGCTACCGCGTCAACCGCACCAGCACCTGGTTCGAAGGCAAGATCGAAAACATCAGCCAGAGCGGAGTACTGTTCCACGGTCCGCAACAGCTTCCGGTCAACGCTCTGGTCGAACTGGTGTTCGAGATGCCTGAGGAAATCTCCGGCCGCAAGAACAGCAACGTCGTCTGCCAGGGCCGCGTCATGCGCGCTGGGGACGCGATCGAGCCCGAGGAAGGCCAGGTCGTCCTGGCCGCTTCCATCGTGGACTACAAGTTCATCCACTAGGACACCACGGAATCTGCTCAGCTTTTCCCACTGCAAAACGGCTCATTAGCATCTAAACTGTACTGAGATGCCCGGCCCACGCTTGGGCGATCAGGAGTCGCGTATGAAAACCTCTCCCAGGCTGTCTTGCTTCGTTCTTGCCCTCATTCTGTGCCTGACCACCAGCTGCGCCAAGAAGCCCGATGACGGCAAGATCGCGAGCGATGTTCAAAGCAAATTCAGCCAGGATTCTGGCCTTTCCTCCAAGCAGCTCACCGTGCAGTCGGCCAACGGCGTGGTGACGCTCGGCGGCAGCGTGGACAACGACGCGCAGCGCGAGGCCGCGAGCCGCCAGGCCGCTTCCGTTCCCGGCGTGAAAGAGGTCGTCAACAACCTGCAGGTGGGCACCGCGAGCACGGTCGCAACGGCTGAAACCCCGAAGACATCTCCGCCAGCCCCGGCCCAGACCGCAAGCGCGCCCCCAGCAGACAAAGCCAAACCTGCAGCTGGCAAGAAAGCTCCGAAGGCCAAGGCTAACGCCGAGCCGCCCGCGGACCAGGCGCCCGACTCGAACTCGAGCCAGATGACGGCCGACGCCACTCCTCCGCCCCCGCCCGACAACACGCCGCCTCCGCCGCCCGCCCCGAAGAAGTTCATCATTGATCAGGGCACGCAGGTCAGCGTCCGCCTGATTGATCCCATTGACAGCGAGAAGAACCAGACCGGCGACAGCTTCCACGCCACGCTGAACGCGCCGCTCACCTCCGACGGAGAAGAAGCCGTACCTGCCGGGGTCGAACTGACCGGCCACCTCGTCGAAGTGAAGAGCGCAGGAAAGTTTGCCGGACAGTCCGTGGTGGTGCTGCAACTCGACAGCCTCTCCTCCGGCGGCCAGGTCTACAATTTGCAGACCGATCAGTACCGCAAAGACGGCAGCTCGCGCGGTAAGAATACGGCGGAAAAGGTTGGCGGAGGCGCCATTCTCGGCGGCATCATCGGAGCCATCGCGGGCGGAGGCAAGGGCGCAGCCATCGGCGCCGCGGCCGGTGCCGGCGTCGGCGGCGGCGTTCAGGCGGCCACTAAGAGCCAGCAGATCAAGCTGCCCTCGGAAACGGTGCTCACCTTCACCCTGCAGGCGCCGGTCACCGTGGTGCAGGCCCCAAAACCGGACGCGAACCGCCAAAAGCTAAGCGACCCGCAATAGCAGCCGATCCCGACCCGCAGAGACGTAGCTTGCTAGGTCTCTTTTTTCCCCCGGCAGGCACGCTTCGCGTACACTCTCTGTCGCAAGCGTTGCCGCCATGCCTTCGATCACCGCACTGCTGCATACGGAAAACGATGCCTTCCGTCTGGGCCGCTGCCTGGAGACACTCTACCCCTGCGACGACATCGTGGTAGTGGACCACGCCTCTCGCGACCACACCCTGCACGTCGCCCGCGAATACGGCGCGCGTGTTGTGACCGCCGTGCCTGGGTTTCTGCCCATTCACTATGTTCGCGCGGTTGCTTTCGATTGGATCCTCTGCCTCGACCCCCACGAATCTCTGACCGAGAGCCTGGCGGCCAGCCTCTACGAATGGAAATCAACTCGCAGCGTCCCCACCGCGCCCGCCTACTCAGTTTTCCTGCGCGAAGAAACAGCCGAGGGCTGGGTTGACCTGCCCACGGCTCAGACCCGCCTTGTTCTCGCGGCCTGGAACCGCTGGAATAATCCGATGCCTGCCAGCGACCCAGTCGCCCTCGCCCTGGAAGGACCACTCCTACGCTTCGCCTTCCCCTAAAATCTGCGATCTCCCTTTGGCGGCCCATAGTCTGTTGCAACGGCGTGGAAGGGTTGAAGCAGGAGGCACGGTGCGGGAGTGTTCACTCGTCACACCCACTTGTGACCCACATCACAGTTCCTATATAGTCCTCCTTCTAGACTGCAACGTTGTGGAATTTGGGCTTGGCAAGCCCAGGAGGCAGATCATGCGTGTAATGAAATTCATCAGTCTGGCCGTGATTCTGGTCATGATTTCGGCATTTGCCGTGGCTCAAGCCGCCCCGGCGCAGACTCCACCCACCGTAAAGCACGTTCCCATCGCGAATGCCCCGTCGTATTCGGGCAAAGAGATGTTCGACACCTATTGCGCCGTTTGCCACGGAAAAGATGGCAAGGGCAACGGCCCCGCCGCCTCGGCGATGAAGGCCCCGCCGACCGACTTGACCGTTCTGGCGCAGAAAAACGGCGGCAAGTATCCGTCCGCTCACGTAGCTGCGGTGATCGGCGGACAGGAGAACAACCCGGCACACGGCAGCAAAGATATGCCGATGTGGGGTCAACTGTTTTCCAGCATCAGTGAGGGTCACCAGGCTCAGGTACAGCAGAGAGTTGCCAACCTAGTGAAATACATCGAGACTCTGCAGGCAAAGTAGACCAAAAGAATAGACGTCGTCGTCGCCCCTGTGACGGTAGCGACGCCATCTCAACTCGGCCGCGGCGGGCTCCGCGCCCGCCGCGCTGGCTGCTGGATGAAGGCACCAATGGGGTAGCCTGTCTGCCATTCCCTACCCCGGGCCGACAAACGCCCTGCGGTCAATGTCTTGCCGCCCACTGGCCATTCGGGCAGTGACTTCAGTACCTTGGTTCCCGCCCGCGCCAGCGCCTTATAATCTTCCCAGAGCACGAAAAATCAGGAGATTTCTGCGTTCTCAGGAGGGAGAAGCCCCACGCCGCTGCATGGCGTGTCGCATCTCCTTGGTGGATCGTTGCTAGGGATCGTCGCGAAGCACATGGACCCACTTTTTGCCATGGCGATTTTTGTCCTCGGGCTGGCCTTCGGCAGCTTCCTGAATGTGTGTGTCTATCGCCTGCCGCGGGAAATTTCGGTGGTGACGCCGCGTTCGGCATGCCCCAAATGCAAGCAGGCCATCGCTTTCTATGACAACGTCCCGATCTTGAGCTGGCTAATCCTGCGCGGCCGCTGCCGCCATTGCAAGGCTCCCATTTCGTCGCGTTATCTGTGGATTGAGTTGCTCACCGGCGTGCTCTTTCTGGCCTGCTACTGGTATTTCGGGCTGACGCTTTCCCTGCTGAAATACTGCACGTTCGCGTTCCTGCTTCTCGGCCTGATCTTTACCGACGCCGAAACCAAGTTGTTGCCCGACAAGCTGACGCTGCCCGGACTCGCGCTCGGCCTCGTCTTCAGCCTGATCGTTCCTGTCAATGATCTCGCTTCGCAGTTTCTGCCCGGAATGGTGAGCCTGCCCTTCAGCAATGACCTCATCGCGCGCCTGCTTTCCCTGTTCGACTCCGTGCTGGGCGCCGCCCTGGGGGCTTCGTTCATCTACGGCGTGGGAGCGATCTACCTGCGCTGGCGCGGCATGGAGGGCATGGGATTCGGCGACGTCAAACTCATGGCCATGGTGGGCGCGTTCCTCGGCATCAAGCTGACCGTCTTCACCATTTTCACCGCTTCGCTGGCCGGATCTTTCTTTGGCCTCACCACGGTATTCGTCGTCTGGCTGAAACGCACCCACCGCTTCATGCGCCGTCTGGCCAGCGCGCAAGCCGCGCGCCGCCGCGGATGGCAGTCCGCGCAGATGGTGTACCGCTACTACCAGATGCCCTTTGGCGTTTTTCTTGGCGGCATGGCCATGGTCGCGTTCTTCTTCGGCAATCAATTTCTCGGCTGGTACAGGAGCCTATGGTAGGAAGCCTCACCAACCCGGTCATGCTGCGCGCTGTCGTGGTTCTTATCTGCGCAGTGTGCGCCTTCCTGATCGGCCTGGTTCTGATCCGCCGGCTGCGCCGGAACATCGCCCAGGAAGCCGACCTCTCCGAGACTTCCACCTCGCTGGAAACTCTGCCCCTGCATCTTTACAGCAATGTGATCCAGCAGCTCAAGCAGCAGAAGCATGAACTGCGCGTACAGTCACAGGCTGAGCAACATCGCGCCCGCATCACCGAGACCTTCAGCCAGGCCGTGCTCTCCAACTTGTGCAGCGGCGTGCTGGTATTCGGGCCCAATGGACTGGTCAAGACCGGCAATCCTGCCGCGAAAGAAATTCTCGGTTTCGCCTCCGCCACCGGAATGAGCGCAGAAAACATTTTCCGCGGCGCGGTGATTTGCAGCGCCAACGACACCGACCGCGAGGCCGCTCCCGGCGTTTTCCCCGACGATACTCACGATGAACCTGTGCGCCTGGCCGACGAAGTGGACGCCGTGCTGCACGGCGGCAGCCGGCGCCGGCAAGTCGGAGCCCAATACCAGACTCCGGCGGGCCAGCAGCGCTTCCTCTCCGTGACCGTTTCTCCCGTGCCCGCCGAGGATGGCAGCCTGCTCGGCGTCGCCTGCCTGATCAACGACCTGAGCGAACTCGAGCGCATCCGCCGCCAGCAGCAACTGCATGGCGAGATTTCCGCCGAGATGGCGCTCCGCCTGCGCACCTCGCTGGCCACCATTGCCGGCTACGCCCAGCAACTGGCCAACAGCCGCGATCCCGAACTGGCCCGCCAGATCGCCGCCGACATCGCGCATGAGGCCGCGCATCTCGACCGCAGCATCGGAGGATTCCTGACCGAAAAGCGTGCTGCACCCGGCGCCGCGGCTGCACGCTCCGTTGGAAAATGAAATGAAAGAGTTGGACGAGAGACGCGCAACAGAAAAGATCGGAGATTTACCAGGAATACAGAAGGGGAGACTTATGAAACGCATGACCTCTGGTGGCATCGGACTCGCTCTGGTTCTCGCCCTGCTCGGCCTTCCCGCCGGCGCGCAGAATCAGGCTCCGTCGAATTCGCAACCCTCCTCCTCCTCCTCCGATTCCTCACTGGGAACCTACGCCCGGCAGGTTCGCAAGGAACCCGGCGCCGCGCACAAGCCGAGGGTGTTCGACAACGACAATCTGCCCAAGGACGACAAGCTTTCGATCGTCGGCTCGGCCACCGAAACGGCCACCGACAATTCTGCCTCCCAGTCCGAAGAAGCCGCCCCCGCCCCGGCCGGCAGCGAAGCCAAAGCCCCAACCGAATCCAAGACTGAGGCCAAGGCCGAGGGTAAAACCGAAACCCAGACGGAAGCCGAAGCCAAGACAGACACCAAAACAGAAGGCAAGTCGGAAACGGCCGAAGCCCAGACCGAAGCCAAACCCGAACCCAAGCCCCCAACCCAGGTCGCGGGCCAGGTCGCACCTCCCGCCGCGGAAACCGCTTCCTCCGCAAGTGCGGCGACCGCTCCCAAGACTCCGGAAGAAGAACAGGCTGCCAAAGAGGCACAATGGAAGAAATGGAGCGAAAGGATAGATTCCGAGAAGGAGCAGATCGGTCTGCTGGGCCGCGAGATCGAGGTGTTGCAGCGCGAGTATCAGCTGCGCGCCGCCGCCATGTACGGCGACGTCGGCAATCGTTTCCGCAACCAGGCCGAATGGGACAAGCAGGACGCCCAGTACAAGCAGCAGATCGCCGACAAGCAGAAAGCTCTCGACGACGCCAAGCAGAAGCTCGACGACATGCAGGAAGACGCTCGCAAAGCCGGCGTTCCTGCCTCCGCCCGCGAGCCCTAACCCACGTAGCGACAGCCGCCCTCACCACCGCTCATGTTAGTGACAGCCGCCCTTCGGCAAGCTCAGGGCAGGCTCTCGGCTGTCCCGCCTACCACCGATCGCGTGGGGACAGCCGCCTCGGCTGTCCCGCCGTTATTACCCTCCTAACCTAGCCCCGAACCTCCCCGCTTCCTGCAGTCCCCAGATCTGCTTCACGTGATGCATCCCGTGCACCAGGTGAAATTTCCGCCACTGCCCGCCGCTCAGCGGTCCGAGAATCGGATGGTCCAGCAACTTCCGGCGCCTGCCCAGATGTTCTTCACATCTGCGGATAAGTTCATCCATCTCGCCGATCTTCGGCCCAATTTCCGCCACCTTCTCCCGCGGCGTGCCTCGCGGACGCGCCACTGCCGGGGCTTCCCGGCCCGCGGGCATGTATCCGAAACCCACCACCACCAGCACGCGCCCGCACTGCCTCCAGCTTGCGGCTGTGGACAGGGGATGGCCCGCCTCCAGCACGCGCTCGAATCCTTTTATGGTTCCGGTGTAGGTTAGGTACAAGTGCTCCAGCACTTCGGCGGCGCACCACTTACCCGGCGCGTGCCAGTTCAACTGCTCCGCCGACAGTCCGGCTGTGGCCGCCGCGATTTCCTGCCGCAATCTTTCCAGCCCAGGGTCCAAACAGGTTCCCTTTTCCGCCGCTTCGGGTAGAATGTTGCGCGGCTATAAAATCCATCCAAGTTATAACAGGAAGGACGTCATGAAAACGGCCAGTCTAGCCCCTTACCTCCCGGGCAGTAAGTTGGGAATGTTTTTCTCGCGCCGTCGCGACCGCAAACCGATTCTGCGCGCGACCACGATTCCGCGCGGGACGAAGTACGCTTGGTGCTCTGCCGTCCTTGTTCTTCTGGCGCTGTTCAGCGCCTGCTCCTCGGAACCCAGCAAGACTGCGGAACAAGCCAAGCCCGCGCCCAAGGGCCCGGAACTTGTCACCGCCCGTTCCGCCTTTCAAAAGGTATACATTGCCGCCCGCGGCTGGAAACAGGACGCCCAGCCCTTCCGCCTCGAGTCCATCGTGACCAGCGATGGCAACGGCCACGACGGCAAATGGGCAATCTGGCGCGGCAGCTTTGCCTCCGCCACCGGGCGCTCGGCCAAGTCCTACACCTGGTCGGGCAGCGCCGCCGAAGGCGCACCCGAACGCGGCGTTAATCCCGGCATCGAAGACAGCTACAGTCCTTCCAACGCTTCCACGTCAGTCTTCGACATGGCTTTCCTCAAGGTGGATTCCGATCAGGTCTTCGCCACCGCGCAAAAACACGGCGGCGACAAGATCCTGGAAAAAGCGGCTGACACTCCGGTGTTTTACGTCTGCGACTGGAACCACAACACCAATGAGCTGGTCTGGCACGTCATCTACGGGGCCAGCCGCGAGACCGCCAAGTTGACGGTCGCGGTCAACGCTTCCACGGGCGAGTTCATCCGGGTGGAGAAATAACCTTTTCCGGACGCCATGGAAACCACGCCTCCGGCAGAACCACGGCGCGGGAGCGCATTAGCGCTTCCCCTTGCCGCTTTCCTTGTGCTGTTGAATCTGGGCTTCGATCTGGGAGAAATAGCGGTACAGCGCCTCGGCGGAAGCGATAGCTCGCTTCAAAGTCTGCCGTTCCGCAAAAGCTACTATGTCTTGTGCAGAGTACTGGAGACGAACACGGTCAGCGGCGCATTGCGCGCTCAACAACTCCACCTTGGCGGCGGTCAAATCAGTCATCAGGCGGGCTACATCAATCTGCTTCTGGGCTGCAGGCACCATCTACAACACCTCAAGGTCAGGGAATTTGCGCAGGCGGATCCCGGGATCCGCTTTGGGGAGGACTGCTTCGTCTCGACGGAGCCCGCGCTGCGTGGTTGTTATTTGTTGCTGTTGTCCAATGATTATACGACGTTAGTTATACAAAGTTAAAATAATTCCTGAACGAAGCTGGAGGAGAATTGCCCCGTCAACCCGATCCCGGCCTGGAACAGCGTATTCTCGACGCCGCCTCGCGCCTGTGGGCCCGCGGCGGTGAAAAGTCGCTCACCATGCGCGCCGTGGCCAAGGCCGCCGGCACCACCACGCCCACCGTCTACGAGCGCTACCGCGACCGCGACGATATTCTCCGCGCCATCCGTCTCCAGACCCGCCGCGAACTGTTCGCCGCACTCACCCGCACTCGCACCCTGCGCCAGGCCGTCCGCCGCCAGATCGATTTCGCCCTCGAGCACAGCTTCGCCTACGAAGTGCTATTCGACGGCGTGGGTGAGCCTCCCTCCTCGCACGAACCCTGGCCCTCGTTCAACCTGATTCGCGAACGCGTGGCCGAGCGCCTGGGAGGAAATCCCCGCAAGTACACCCGTCTGATGCTCTCGCTGTGGTCCCTGATGCACGGCACCGCCATGCTGATCATTCGCGGCCGCTTCGAAGGCGCGCTGCGCACACAGACCATTCACGCCTGCCTCGATGCGCTTGACTCCATCCTGCGCTCCGCCGCCCGCCCCGGGGGAATCGCCCGCAGCGGTCCCAAGTGGCCCGCCAACCTGATACTCGGCGAGGGCGGAAAGAGCCGACTCGGCAATGGCAACGGAGACAGGAGCAAGGGTCGTTTGAAGGCAAGCAAGCAGCGGTAACGCGACATCTGAAACGGGCGTTCCAGGTTACTTCGCCGGCTTCGCGTCCGCAGTTGGCCGCTTCAGTCGGTCGAGAGCTTTCTTCGCCTGCTCCGCCTCCGGGCCATGAGGAAGAATCTTCAAATAATTTTCGTATTCCTGGCGCGCTTCTCCGGGCCGGTCCATCTTTTCCAGGCACACCGCCAGGCGGAAGGTGGCCACCGCATCGTTGTCCTTGTACAGCAGGGCCTCGCGATAGCGGTCTTCGGCGGCGCGGTAATTCTTGCGCCTGAAGTAGAAGTCGCCCACCTCCACGTCCTTCGCCGCCTTGTGCGGATCCCAGGGATGAAACTCGCCCACATCCGCACCGGCCGCCGACATCTCCGCATCCGTCAGCGCCCCGGAACTCTGCGGATGCGCCTTGGCGTCGTCTGCCGGAGGGCTCAAGTCAATCTGCGTGTCTTTGCTTGAGCTCTCGCCCGGTTCATCGTCCAGATCGTTCGCGTTGACGCGATCGGAACGAGGCGGAGCCAGACTCGGCGTGCGCGTCTTGGCTGGTTTGGAATCTGGAGACGAAGCTGGAGATGAAGCTGGCGACGACGAGTCCGGCGTTTGCGCATTCGCCGGAGCATTACCAGATGGCGTGGAAGAATCCTGCGCCCACACTGCTGCCGCGCAGCCTAGGAGCAAAACAAGAAACAAACGACGCATACTCTCATTCTACCGCGAGGTGGAGCGAGCCAGGAACGTGCACCCCGGATACTGCACGCACAAAAACCCCGGTGCTACAATTCAGGCTCTCAGGAAAAGGAGCGTTTCCATGAAACGATTCGTAGTGACGGTTCTGCTGCTGTTGATTGTGGCCGGGCCGTCGTTCGCCAAGACGCACTCCGATATGTATTCGATCCCCTGTACCACATTGTGGAGTGCGGTGAAGGACACTCTCCGCAACTCGGGAAAGTACGGGATTATGTCGCTGGAGAACACCGAGATGGCCGCTTCGTACTCCATGGGGATGGGGTCGGCCGGCCAGAAGCGAATCAACTCTGTCGCGCTGAACTCCAAGGGAGACGGCTGCGAGATGGTGGTCCAATCCGGCTTCGGCGGGTGGGGCACCAACGACGCGGGCGATTTCAAGAAGCGCGTGGATGCATCCCTGGACAAGCTCAAAGCCGCACCACCGGCCACTCCCGCAGACGCCAAACCGGACGACACCAAGAAGTGACGCGCTTGCTCCCGCTGTTGCCGTAGGAAATCGAACCCTGCCTGCCGGGGGCGCCTTTCCGTGCGTCCGATCGAAGCTGCTTGTAGCTCCGTATCCAGGGACCCAGAAAAAACAGGCCGCTCGCGGGAGGCATGGAGCGGCCTGGTTGGCGAAGTCCTCCGGGGAGGAGGGAAAAGCTATGCGTTACATGGACGACGGACTGCCCGTGGTCGCAGGCGTCGCCGCCGGCGTAGTGCTACCCACGGTATTCGTCATCAGCCGCACATCCACACGGCGGTTGTCGGCTCGGCCCACGGAGGTCTTGTTCGTCTCCACCGGCTTGTCCTTGCCCAGCCCGATCACGTAAATCTTGTGTGCGGGCACGTTGTATTTCGAGGCCAGGTACTGAATCACCGAGTTGGCCCGGCGCTGGCTCAGATCGTAGTTGTAATCGGCCGGCCCCACCGAGTCCGTCCCGCCCTCGAGCGCGATGATGTAACCCTTGGTCGAGGCAATGCTCGACGCCAGCTGATCGAGCGCCTGCATGGCCTTCGGCGTCAGCACGTCTTTGTTGAAGCCGAACTTCACCGAAGTCTCGGCCACGGGATGATAGTTATCGAGATTGGCGACCGTGTTGGTCAGCGCGCCCACGCGAGTGTTGGCGGCATCAGCCGTCTGCTGGGCCGAGGTCGCGGTCTGTCCGGCGGCCTGCGCCTTCTGCTCGACGTCAGCGGTCTTGGCGTTTACTGCCGCCAGTCCGGCCTGCACCCGCGCGTCCACGTCCTTGATGTCTTTGGTGTTCTTGGCGGTGAGGTCGTCGAGTTCATTGGTCTTGTTGATCAGCGGCGTGGTCTGCTGTTTCACATAATTCTTGCTGGAGCAGCCGACGGTGGCCACCATGCTGGCTGCCAGGCAAATTACTAACGAAGTGCGATTCATAGGGTTGAGGCTCCTTCTTCCAATCTTGTCGTAGCGCGCCCTGGGTTGCCGCGCGCGGAATTTCCAATCTTTGAGGCCCTGGGAAATGACTGCTTGCTGCTTACAAGTCCCGCTTCTACTTTTGCACGGGACATGCCAGTGTTCCGTACCGGGAACGGCTGAGGTAAGTATATCCGTTTTCAATGGCTTGCGGAAACAATTGTGGGTGGTCCAACCGCCTCACCACGCCCGCAGCAACGCAAACCCCACATGGCGAATGGAAATTTTATACGGTAAGGGCTTAGATCGGGCTCCCAGACCTGCCGGCGCTCCCAGCAAAGGCCACAATGCAGGACCGTATCCGCGATGCCTTTCACGAACGGGAGAATCCCTTGCGAGAAGAGAGATCAGGAGCCCCTCCCCTGATCGCTCCCACGTGCCGAGGGAAGCGCTGTTTGCCACGGTTGGCTTTGGCGCGTTCCAGATGCTCGCGGATGAGCCGCGCGATAGGCAGACCGGTCTGCCGGGAGGTCTCCCTCCACGCGAGAAGCTCATCTGTGACACGAATTGTCAGCGCACGACTCATACAACACTTGTAACACAGGTCAGTCTGGTCTGGGTCCCTTGGCTCGGCTCGGCTCGCTCTTCTTCTTCGCGTCCTCAGCGGCCCTTCCTCCGCGGCCTTTGCGGTCAAAAGCTTTTGCGGGTGCAGCCGTCACGAGAACCGCGCCTGAACGTAAAATGGAAATCAGACGGCCGCATGGATCTGCTCTCCAAAATTCGCACCCTCCCAACCGAGCCCGGCGTGTATCTCTACAAAAATGCTGAAGGCGACGTCATATACGTGGGCAAGGCCAAGAACCTGCGCAGCCGCGTGGCCAGCTATTTCCATGAAGGCCGCTGGGAAGACGCCAAGACCGGCACGCTGGTGCGCGAAGCCGTGGACGTGGACTACATCGTGGTCGCCAACAACAAAGAGGCCCTCGCTCTCGAAAACAACCTGATCAAGCAGCGCAAGCCACGCTTCAACATTCTTCTACGCGACGACAAGACTTACCCTTACGTCAAGCTCACGTTGGGCGAGAGCTGGCCCCGCGTCTACGTTACGCGCCGCTTGCGTAAAGATGGCAGCGAGTACTACGGCCCGTACTTCCCCGCCAATCTCGCCTACCGCATCGTGGATCTCATTCACCGCAACTTTCTCATCCCGTCGTGCAAAGTGGACCTGACGCGCTTCCATCCACGCCCCTGCCTGCAGTACTACATCAAGCGCTGCCTGGGCCCGTGCGTGAAAGACCTGACCACGCCCGACGTGTATCAGGAAGCCGTGCACGACGTGAAACTGTTCCTGGAAGGACGTCCCACCGATCTGTCGCGCTCATTGCGCGAGCGCATGGAGCAGGCCGCCGCCGCCGAGGAGTACGAACGCGCCGCGCGCTATCGCGACCTGATCTCCACGGTTGAGCAGTTGCAGGAGCGCCAGCGCATCGCCGCCGCCGAGGGCGACGACGCCGACGTCTTCGGCTACCACTATGAAAACGGCATGATGGCCGTGAATCTGTTCCACATGCGCGGCGGCAAAATGGTGGACCGCCGCGAATTCTTCTGGGAAGACCTGCCGGAATTAGCCTCGAATGCCGGCGATCCCTCAGAACATGTGGGGACGGGCGCCCTCGCCCGTCCTGGCGAGCGAAGCTCGCCGGCGCATTTGGCTGGCAGTACAACGGATGACGGCGACAAACCCAGCCGAGCTTCGCTCGGCCCGGACAGCCGAGGGCGGCCGTCCCCACATGAGCAATTTGTTCCTGGCGAGTTCTTCTCTGCCCTGCTCAAGCAGCTATACATCGGCCAACCTTACGTGCCGCGCAATTTATATGTCCCCGTGGACTTCGAGGACCGCGAGGAGCTCGAAGATTTGCTCTCCGAGCAGAACGCGGGCGAGGGCGCCTTCGACTCGCGCTCAGGGCGGGTCCGCGCCACAAGGGTCCATATTGTCGTGCCGCAGCGCGGCGACAAGCGCTCGCTCATTGATCTCGCCGGCAATAACGCAAAGCAGTCCTACGACCAGCGCTTCCGCGTGCTCAAGCCCAACGCGCGCCGGATTCAGGAAGAACTGCAGGAAGTTCTCAGCCTGCCCGAACTCCCGAAACGCATCGAGTGCTTCGACATTTCGCACATTCAGGGCGCGGAGACGGTCGCTTCCATGGTGGTGTGGGAAGACGGCAAGATGAAGAAATCCGACTACCGCAAGTTCATCATCCGCACCGTCGAGGGCGTGGACGATTTCGCCTCCATGCGCGAAGTCGTGGCCCGCCGCTACAAGCGTCTACAAGAAGAAAGCAAGCCACTGCCCAGCCTTGTTCTGATTGACGGCGGACTCGGCCAGTTGCACGCCGCCGCCGAAGCGCTGGAGTCGCTTGAAATCATCAACCAGCCGCTGGCCGCGATCGCGAAGCGCGAGGAGATTCTCTACGTCTACGGCCAGGAGAAAGATCCCCTCGCGCTCGATCATCATTCGCCGGTGCTGCACCTGATTCAGCTCATTCGCGACGAAGCCCACCGCTTCGCCGTCACCTTCCACCGCAAGCGCCGGCAGATGCGCGACCGCTCCACCGAACTGCTGGGAATCCCCGGCGTGGGCGCGAGCACGACCCGCCGCCTGCTCGAACACTTCGGCAGCGTAAAGGCGGTTAAGCAGGCGGACGCAGCGGCTCTGTCGGCGGTCGTAACCCGCGCCCAGGCCGAGGCGATCACCAGCTACTTCCGCAAGCAGGCTTAACCGATCGCGGCGCTTCAGGTTTTCTGTTTCTCCGCCCCGCGGAGACTGGCATTCACGCCTCCCTGAGCGCCGGCGTTTGTACCATAGCGCGCCCCCACCCTCGCCACGGCATTCATGATTTCAGCGCCCACCTGAAACCCTTCTTGCGACGGACTGGACATAACAATTCCGTACGCCGCGAGAAGCGGCAAGAGTTCCCTGACCGGACCCAGTGGCGGAACCGGGATCGGAATTCCGTTGACCAGTACCAGTCCTCCGCCGTCACCCACCACTCCATATAGGATTTGACCGACGATGGACGGGGGGATTATGGGTGGCCTGGGCGGTTGCGGACGCCACGTTGCCACACGACTGAACCAAAGCTCCTGCTTGCCGGTCCTGGTGTCCGTCCATAGCGCACAAAAATCGTCACCCGAAGCCTCCAGCCCGAAATACTCGCCGATGAATGTAATGTTCTTGTCCCCATGCGACCACGGAGCATCTATGGCCGGGTCCCACGCGTGATCGGTCACCGTGGTCCAGAAGAAAAATTCCACAGGTAGCGATCCCTGGAAAAAGAATGACGAAGAAGCCAGCTTCACATCGATTCGAAACGCATTGTCCGGCGGCTTCTTTCCAAATTCGTAAAATGCGCATCCCACCAGGCCGGATTGGTTCACGGCCAACTGAGGGTGAAAGTGTTGTACGGGCACTGTGTCGGCAAAATTCGTGTTGGCCAGCACGGGCTTCCCGGAGGAATCCCCGACCCAATTGCCGCTCGCATCGCAGACGCGATAGTAGATTCGTGTGAACGGTCCCCGGCAGTCCGCCCATGCCACCACACACCCGCTCGCACCCAAGGGCACAACGGTCACAAGAGTGAGGACACGAAATGTGCCCCCTGGAAAAACAGGAAACTCGTCATCCACCAACGGAAATCTGCTTGAAACGTCCACGATGCCATCCACCACATCCTGGGGAGCCGAAAAGGAGTTGCCGCCGTCGGTGGACCGGACGTAGCGAACCGACGATGAGCCTGGCACATGCCACGCAATGTGGATGGTGCCATCGCCGCTGACGCACATGCCGGGTGCAAACACACCTTCTTGCGTAATGTCTGTCCCGGTCGCGCTTCCCCCAACTCCCGTCCAGGTGTTACCTCCGTCGGTGGAGCGTGCAAATCGCAGTGGCGTATCCGCTCCCCAGCATGCGTAGACATTCCCGTTGTGGGGGCTTGAGCCAGAGACGTCAGCCGTGGCCCACTGTTTGTCGTCTGCCGAATCAGAATGTAATTCCGTCGGCGGGGCCGACCAATTCATTCCGCCGTCTCCCGAGCGGAAGACGTACATGCCTTGCCCCTCGATCTCTGCACTGCCACCGACAAAGGTTACCGGCTCGGACACCAGGAAGGCATGATTGTTGTCGTCATAGGCGAGCGCCGGGTCCGTGTATCCGATCCAGGCCTGGGGAGTATTGAGCCACAAATCGGCTGAGTCGGTCCAAGTCTCGCCGCCATCGGTGCTCCAGGACGTGGCTGTCGTGAACGTATATTTCTGGTTGTCTATGAACCGCTTCGCGGCCGCGATCATCACCTGCGAATTTTGCGGATCCACTGCCAGGTCGCTTTCGCTCCGCGACCCCGAAGTCTGATCGGCCCGGTTCTGGTCGAAAGTAACCTGAATGTTTGGCCCTGGAAATAAACCCCAGGGCAGCGGGATAGGGGAGGGGAAAGGCTTATGGCCCATTGGAACCTCCGGCACTTCTGAAGCGCCAATACGTCAAGCTAAGGTTTGGCGTTCAGTGGGGCAGGAGTTTACCACAGCATGCAAGAGTAATATTGTCCAACTCAGATCTTTCCGGAAAAGCGAACAAGCTCGAAGAAGCGGCCATCGAGAGGCCACGTCCGCGGGGGAAATCTCTTCTACTCCCTCTTCTCCGAGTTGCCCATGTCGAGCACAACCTTCCAGCTTGCGTCTTTCTGCAGCTTCCAGATGCTGGTGTACTTGCCGTAGTCAACGGCGGGTTTGCCGTCTTTGTCTTTGGAGTGGAACTCGTAGGTGCCATAGGTATAGCCGAGATCGCCCGAAGCTGAGATGTCGGCTCCCACCGGCGTCCAGGTCAGCCGATTGTTCTTGTCGTCAAGAAAGCCCATGCCCTTGGCAATCTCCGTCTTGCCGTGAATGAGGGGTCCGCCGTTGGGCACTTCGACAGCATCGTCGGCGTAATACGCCATGTATCCCTGGGAACCCTTCTCGGCCGCCGCCTTCATGAATTCGCCTTCGAGTTGCTTGAGCGCGTCGGCGGTGGCCTTGGGCGAGGCCGAGACCGTGGGACGAGCAACGGGCAGCGCGATGGTCGCGACCAGAAAGGCGACTACAACAATGGGCAGAAAAGTCTTCATGGCAGCCTCCGGATTCTTCCGCGGCCCATTCTACTCCGTGAGCGGTTCGCTCTTCCGCGGCTTTTGCTACACTAGCGGGCATCCTAAGCGGGCATCCTATGAATCGCATTCTTGCTGCTCTTCGCGCCTTTTCTTTGTTGGCTGCAACGGCCTTGCCGGTCGCATTCGCGCAGACCTCCAGCCTGCCGGATTTCGCCACGCCGCAGGAAAAGCACCTGCGCAACGTGCATCAATTGACCTTCGGCGGCCAGAACGCTGAAGCCTATTTCTCCGCCGACGGCAAGAAGTTGATCTACCAGTCGGCGCACGGCGACGTGAAATGCGACCAGATCTTCATCATGAACATTGACGGCAGCGACCAGCACATGGTCTCGACCGGCAAGGGACGCACCACGTGCAGCTTCTTCTATCCCGACGGCAAGAAGATTCTTTACGCCTCCACACACCTGGCCAGCCCGGAGTGTCCGCCGCGACCCGATTTTTCCAAGGGCTACGTGTGGGCGGTTTATTCCGGATATGACATCTTCACGGCGAATCCCGATGGCTCGAACCTGAAACAACTCACCCATACTCCCGGTTACGACGCCGAGGCGACCATTTCGCTCGACGGTAAGAAGATTGTCTTCACTTCCCTGCGCCACGGCGATCTCGACATTTATTCCATGGACGCCGACGGCGGCCACGTCAAACAACTCACGCACGAACTCGGCTATGACGGCGGGCCGACGTTTTCGCCCGACCGCAAGTGGATTGTTTATCGCGCCTATCACCCGACGACCGAAAAAGAGATCGCGGACTATAAAGAACTTCTGGCGCAGAACCTGATCCGGCCGACGTCGCTGGAAATCTGGATCATGAAGGCCGACGGCAGCGGCAAGCGGCAGATTACGAACCTGGGCGCGGCCAGCTTCGGGCCGGCGTTCACGGCGGACGGGAAAAAGATTATCTTCTCGTCGAATTACGATCCGGAGACGCACGCCACTGGCGGCATGGGCAATTTCGAACTGTGGATGATCAATCCCGATGGCAGCGGCCTCGAGCGCATCACCTACAGCGACGGATTCGACGGCTTCCCCATGTTCTCGCCCGACGGCAAGAAGCTGGTGTGGGCCTCCAACCGCAACGCCAAGGCTCCGCACGAGACGAATATCTTCATCGGGGATTGGGTGCCGTAGGAAGGCATTGTTGATTTTTGATTGTTGATTGGAACCGCGAGCGTCAGGCTTCTTGATTCCTGAGCGTTTGGACTGCCAGCCATCCCACCACGGCCAGCATTCCGCACCAGCCCAACAACCGCACTACCGCCGCGATCTGCGTGTCGTGGTCGAGCACGCCGAGGCTAGAGAAGATCGCGAAGAAGTCGTGTTCGACGAAATCCGGGTCGCCAGTCGTGACCAGCGGCAGCACCTGGGCTCTTGCGTCGGCCATATAGGTTGCCGTGTAGAGCCAGTTCTCGAAAAAGAAAAACAGGGAGAAGACGAAGCCGGCGGTCTCGCGCTGCGTGAAGAAGTACGTGGCCAGAAGAAATGGGACCAGCCACTGCAGCAGCGTACCTCCCCAGAGGCAGAGCGTGGGGCCGAACCAGCTGAACAGATTGTGTCCGCCTTCGTGGACGACCAGGTTCGCGCTGTCAATGAAAAGGAATCCGCCATGGGCGGAGAACGCGTAAGCGAGGAAGCCGGCGTAGAAGATCAGCCACGCCGCCAGCGCAGGGCGGGAGACGGGCTTCCAGGGCTCGTCGAGAATCGGTTGCAGCCACTCGATCATGGGCGATTTAATGATTCTAAGGGCGCAGATTCGCAGGACCAGATTACGAACGTACGCGTGGGCCAACCGGCGTGGCCCGGAAAACGTGTTTCTTGTTACAGTGGTCTGGCGCGGCTGGGTCCATCTTGATGCGCATCGTTGGATTTGTGGTCAGACAGACGTAGCAAGCTACGTCTCTACGAGTGGGTTGGGCATTTTATGAAATTTCGGCAGTGGATTACCGCGATTGTGCTGCTTCTGCTGGTGGGTGCGGCTCTTGTCGCGTTCGTCGAGACGCGCGAGGCGGCGCCCGCAAGCGAGACAACGGCGGCGCCCGGCAAGCGGCTGCTGGGGCGGAAAGCGGCGCCGGCGGCGCATCCGCTGGTGGACCAGCGTCCCCTGCAGACCGCCCGGCGGATGGCGGCGCTGGCGGGCACGGCGGAAGAGCAGGTGCTGGCGCACGCGGCGGAGAAAGTCGGGGATCATGAAGTAGATCTTGCCTTCCTCGACTCGCTGCGCACGGCGGAAGAAAATCCGCCGCCGCTTTCGCCAGAAGCCAAGCAGATCGCCGACCGCAAGAAAAAGGCCGAGCAGGCCCTCAAGGAGGATCAGGAGAATATCACGCTGCTGACGCGCAGGCTGGCGGCAGCGCCCGAGTCGCAAAAAGATAACCTGCAGGACCAGATTGACGTCGCCAAGGCGCAGATGGATCTGGATCAGGACGAACTGGACGATGCGGCCGAGGATCTGGAGCAGGCCGGAGGCGATCCGCAAGCCAAGATCAAGCGCCTGCAGGCCGAGCATGAGGCCGGCGATCACAACGTGGCGCCCGCCGGTTCGGCGGTGAATCCGCACGAGCAGGACTACCAGGCGCATACCCTGCTGAGCGTGTTCCGGGCGTGGCAGGCGCTGCGCGAGAAACGAGCGCTGCTCGAGGAAGCGCGGGAGGAAACCGCGGCCAAGCAACTCCGCCTGAGCCAGCGGCACGAAGCCCTGACTGCGCAGGTGGAAAAAGACAACGAGAACCGCGAAGCGGCCAAGCAGCAGGCCAAGGGATTCGCCCGCGGCAGCAAGGCGGCCAGCCGCGAAGAATCAAAGGCGTCGGCCAAGTCGGCGCTCGACTCGCTGAAACAGTACACGCGCGATCAGAAAAATCTTGCCGACCTCGGAAAGCGTGTGCAGGACGAACAGGATCTGAACGACATCTACTCCAACTGGATTGCGCTGGTTGAGACCCGCGAGCAGGCGGCGCTGCACCAGCTGATCGAGGCCATCCTGTGGATTCTGCTGGTGGTGCTGGCCGTGTACCTGGCGCACCGGCTGATTGAGCACCTGTTCACCGGCATGACGGCGGAGAACAAGCGCATTGACACGCTGCGGGCGGTGGTGAAATTCGCGGCGCAGGCGGCGGGCGCGATCGTAATCGTCTTCATCATTTTCGGCATGCCCACGCAGACCACCACGGTGCTGGGCCTGGCGGGCGCGGGGCTGACGGTGGCGATGAAAGACTTCATCGTCGCGTTTTTCGGCTGGTTCGTGCTGATGGGACGCAACGGCATCCGGGTGGGTGACTGGGTGGAGATCAACGGCGTGGGCGGAGAAGTGGTCGAAGTAGGATTGCTGAAAACCGTGCTGCTCGAAACTGGAAGTTGGAGCGACGCGGGACATCCCACGGGACGGCGGGTCTCCTTTGTAAACAGCTTCGCCATTGAAGGACACTTCTTCAACTTCACGACATCGGGGCAGTGGATGTGGGATGAACTGCAAGTGCAGATTCCGTCAGGGCAGGACCCGTATCCGATTATTGATGGCATCCAGAAACTGGTAGAAAAGGAAACCGCGGCAAACGCCAGCAAAGCCGAAGCCGAGTGGCAGCAGGCCACCAGCCGCTACCGCGTGCGGGCGATTTCGGCGGTGCCGGGGATCAACGTGGTGCCCAAGGGGTCTGGGATTGAAGTGCACGTCCGCTACATCACGCGGGCCTTCGAACGGCACGAGACGCGCAAGCGGTTGTATGAGGCCGTGGTGCAATTGATGCATGGGAAGCGGGAAGCGGTGAAGCAATAGCATAAAGCTCTCTTGCAAAGCACCCGAGGACGAGAACATGACCAGCAAGATGCTTGCGCTGATCCTCCTGACTTGCGCTGGCTCTAGCCTGCTTGCCGCGCAAGCTCTCCCAAATGAAACCAATGTGTTGCTGCGGCGTTATCGTGCAGGAGAAAAACTGACCTACTCCATGAAAGGTATCAACGAGGATCGGCACTATGAAATTCAGGCTGACGGAATCGTAATAAAAGACTCTGCCGGAACGTACTTTGAGGAGTATCGCTGGTCAAATCTGATCTCCGACAATCAGAAGACGGCTCTTCCTCCGGCAAGTCGGGATTTTCGTCAGCAGGTCACGCTCGATCCTAATCACAGTTGCGCGTTCCCCAACCTCAGCCAGGTTGACCACAGGCTGATCGGCCCCATCACCGATCTCATGAGCTTCTATGCCGACTTGCGGCTAGCCGTAAGGACAGGCAAACTCGCCCATCCCGGGGATCACTTCTGTTTCAAGCGCAGCGCCCCTAACTCGTGGGCGGATGGCACTCACGTCCTGATTGGCGAAGACGCGATCGATTTCGATCTAACGCTCAAGGACGTCAACCGGTCTGACAACACGGCGACCTTGGTTGTCCGTCATGTACCGCCCGAAAAACCTGAAATCAAGCTCACAGTAGACTGGATGCGCAAACCGGTGGCTGACACTGCCAACAACTGGGTCCAGGTGCAGAGAGCTGAGAATGGGAAATATCTGGCAGCGGTGGGCAAGGAAACATTCGATGTGGAAATAAAGCTGAGTCTGGCGGATGGAAAGATACTGTCGGGCACTCTAGACAATCCAGTAGAAACGGTCGAGCGCGAATGTGAAGACGCTGCTCTTACCAGATGCGGCGATCCGAGACCTCATCCGATCAGAAGGCAAATCGAGATTTCGTCGGGACGTTAACAGATGGTGCTGACGGTCAGCAGCCGGTTAACTCTCGCTTCCAGATCTTGGCGCAAGCAGACCTTGACTGGCTCCGGGAGGCGCGATGCGCGCAGGACATCGCGCAGGACTGTCGGCGGAAGGCGGCGGGCGAAATCTAGAGCGCGGGCCAGCGGCGTATGCGGGTTGCGCAGCAGGGCCAAGCGAATCTCCGGCCGCTGAGACCATTTCGCATGATGGCAGACTGCCTCGACCAAGGCCGGCGTGGCCTGCGGGCGCTGCAGAGCTTTGACGAGAGCGGCTTCGGTGAGGCGTGAGTTGTCGAGTGCCGTTTGCCAGACGCGCGAATGTTTGTCAAGCAGCAGTGCGCCGGCCACGGTAGCGGAGCAGCGGCGGGCGAGCGAGATGCGTTCGCCCAACGTGATCGAGGAGAGGCGCACGATCAGTTGTTCCTCAGCGACGCGCTTCAGGTCGGCGGGGGCCGTGGGCGTCAGCGCGAATTGTCTTAAGTCGAACGTGTAGAACTCGCGGATCAGACGCAGCGCAACGCGGCGCGGGGCGCGGGGATGCGCGGCCAGCGCGAGGCGGACCTTGAGCGACTTCATGACCGCTGCGTTCTTGAGGACCGGTTCGAGGGCATCAGGGAGCAGGTCAGGGGACTTGAGCAGTGCGAGAGCGAGGTCCTCCGTTAAGGCAGGTTCGGTGAGGGTAGAGACCGGGGCGGGATCCGATTCTGGTCGAGTGGTTGGCGGAGCCGCAGGGGTGTTGTCGGATTGGGATCGTTCTTCAGCCATTGGCCCTTGATTCACTACAGCGGAGGCGGCTGTCCCCGCATATTTCACTTTGCTGCAGCAGCCTTGCGCGCCAGGCGCAAGGCGCCCTCGACTGGTTCGACGACGTGCGGCTTGATTTCTGCGCGCGAGTCGAGCGTGCGGAGTTCATTGTAATAAATCTGGCGGACCAGTGGGGCGTGACGAAAGACGCCTCCGGTCATGGCCACGGGGACAGAGGCTACGCTGGGCGCGGTGAACAGGCGGCGGATAATGACCGCGGCGAGTTGCGCCAGTTCCCAGCCCGCGCTGGTGAGAATCCGTGTCGCCAGGTTGTCCTGGCTGGCCGCGATGGCCGGAAACAGCGCGGCGAAGTCGGGAGGGGGGATTGAATTGGCGGCGCGCGCCAGATCCGCGAGTGAGGTCACGCCCCAAGATTTCTGGAGCGCTGAAACATACGGTGAATCTTCAAGCGCGGAGTGTTCTTTTGAATTTCCTCCCAACAGGTCTGCCGCCCGCAACACGGCGCTGACCGCCTCGCGACCGATCCAGTGAGCCGAGCCTTCGTCGGAGATGGCGAAGCCCCAGCCTCCGGCGCGGGCGGTGTTGCCCTGCGCATCGCGTCCGTAAGCGATGGAACCGGTGCCGGCGATGACGATGACGCCCGGACCGGTGTCGAAGGCAGCTTCGAGGGCGATCTGCATGTCGCCGACGACGGTGACGGGAGTGGGGAGAACTTTTGCGAGAATGCGGCGCACGACCTCGGCCAACTCGGGACGCGCGGCACCGGAGCCTCCGATGCAGGTACGCGCGACTTGTGCCGGAGTAATGCCAGCGGCGGCGCAGGCCTGGCGCACGGAGCGCTGCAACGACTCGCAGGCTTGCGGTTCGCCGACGCGGACGATGTTGCTGGGTCCGGCGGTGGCTGTGGCGAGGATTCGCGACTCGTCGCCGACGGCGCAGGTGGTCTTGGTGCCGCCTCCGTCAATGCCGAGATAGTAGGGCACGGGTTAGTTTTAACACAGGGGTCAGGGGTCGGGGATTAGTCCCTGAAAGTCTGGCTTCATGGGGACTACAGAGTCTCACTCGCGGACGCGCAGGATTCCATCCATAATTGGCTTCTGTGCGCAGTCGCTTGGGCACGCGAACAGAAGGAACTCCAATAGGATGACGGCAAAGGTTCGGATTCTGGAACTTGGTAATACCGGCGACGCGCGGGGGTTTAGTTTTACGGCTCCGGCGGAGGCGCTCACGTTTGTGGGGCGCATGGCGGATGTGCATCTGGCTTCGACCGGGCCGGGAGCGGTGCGCGGAAATCATTATCATTTGCGGCGGCGCGAGGCGATCGTAATGCTGCCGGGGCCGAAGTGGTCGCTGCACTGGGATGAAGGCGAGGGGAAGACGGCCCAGCATCGCACGTTTGGCGGGACCGACGCGGTGCTGGTGCTGGTGTCTCCGGGAGCGTCGCATGCCGTGCGCAATGATGGAGAGGGGCCGCTGTGGCTGTTCGCGATCTCGTCCGAGGCATACGATCCGGCCGAGAGCGTGGCACGGAAAGTGGTGTAGGAGGATTGAGTAATTTCATGATTGAGAAATTTGGTAATTGAGTAATTGGGTAATTTGAAATCGGAACAAACCGAGGGGTTCTAAATTACGCAATTGCACAATTACCAAATTACCCAATTCCTCAATTTCCGCATGGGCCTGAATCATCTTGATTTCGCGATCATCGGGCTTTACCTGGCGGGGATCACGCTGTTTGGGCTGCGCTTCCGCAAGAAGCAGCGAACTCTGCGGGATTATTTTCTGGCCGGGCGCGAGATTCCCTGGTGGGCGATCGCGCTTTCGATTGTGGCGGCCGAGACCAGCACGCTCACCATCATCAGCATTCCCGGGCTGGCCTATGACACGAACCTCACTTTCCTTCAGGTAGTGATGGGATATGTGGTGGGGCGGGTCGTCATCAGCTTCGTGCTGCTGCCGCATTATTTCCGCGGCGATCTCTATACAGCGTATGAACTGATCGAGCGGCGCTTTGGGCGCGGCCTGCGGTCTTTGACCGCGGGGTTGTTCTTGCTAACGCGGGCGGCGGCGGAGGGCGTGCGCGTATATGCGGTCTCGATCGTGGTGGCGATCGCACTGGGGACCGGCGAAGTGGCCTCCATTGCGATCATCACTTTATTGACGCTCATCTATACGTTTGAGGGCGGACTGGCGGCGGTGATCTGGACCGACGTGGTGCAGACGGCAATTTACGTGGGCGGGACGCTGGTGGGGCTGGCGACGATTCTGCGCCTGGTGCCGGGAGGATGGACGGCGATTCATGCGGCCGCGGCGGGCGCGGGAAAGCTGCAAGTGTTCGATTTCAGCGGTAGCGTTTGGATTCCGTACACGTTTTGGGCTGGAGTAATTGGCGGAGCGATCTTCACGACGGCGAGCCACGGTACGGATCAACTCATTGTCCAGCGGTTGCTGGCAGCGCGGGGCCAGAAGCAGTCTGCAATGGCGCTCATTTCGAGCGGCGTGGCGGTCTTGTTCCAGTTCGCGCTGTTCTTGACGGTGGGAACCATGCTGTGGGCCTACTACCGGGTGCCGTCGTCGGTGTTTGGCAGGGCGGACCGGATTTACCCAACGTTTATTGTGACGCGCATGCCGCACGGAATTTCAGGGCTGCTGATTGCGGCGATCCTGGCGGCGGCAATGTCGAATTTGAGCGCGGCGCTGAATTCGCTGTCCTCGAGCGCGATCATGGATTTTTATGTACACCTGCGGCCGCAGGCAGACGAAAAGACCAAAATGCGACTGGCGCGCGTGGCTACGTTCGTGTGGGCGCTGGTGCTGTTCGGGCTGGCGGTGATTGCGCTGCACAAAGCGGGACGCGTGGTGGAAGTGGGGCTGCAGATCGCGTCGGTGGCGTATGGCGCGCTGCTGGGCGCGTTTCTGCTGGGCGTGCTGACGCGGCGGGCCAATCAGCGCGGGGCGATGGTGGGGATGCTCTGCGGGTTGGCGGTGGAATTGTATCTGTGGAGGATTCAGGTTCCATGGACGTGGTGGGTGATGGTTGGAACGGGGGTGACGTTCGGGGTGGGGTATGTCGCAAGCTCTATTGCGCAGGAATAGCTTTCTTTGCGATCTTTGCGGCTAAGAGCTTCCGGCCTCTCGTATACTGGCTCACTTCGACTATGCTACAGTTACCGGTTTCCCGTCCTGAACTTTCCCGCGACCTTGGGGTGAGCCACGCCTCAGCGGTAGTCGTCGGGACGATCATCGGCAGCGGGATTTTTTTGGTTCCCGCGGAGATGATGCAGGCAGTCGGATCGGCCAAGCTGGTCTATCTGGCGTGGATTGTCGGTGGGCTGCTGTCGTTCTTCGGGGCTCTGACTTACGCTGAACTGGGCGCCATGCGGCCGCAGGCGGGCGGGGAATATGTGTACGTTCGCGACGCCTACGGGCCGCTGGGAGGGTTTCTCTATGCCTGGACCTGGTTCATCGTGGCCAAGCCGGCATCGGTGGCGACGGTGGTCACCGGGCTGGTGCGGATTCTGGGGACGTTTCCGGTCTTCTCTTTCTTCTCGGCCAACATTATTTCCGCGCCGTTCGCCGTCTCCTGGGGACAGATGGTCGCCATCGCGGCGGCCATTCTGATTTCGTTTCTGAATTACATCGGTGTGAAAAAAGCCGGCGAGTTCCAGTTGGTGTTCACGATCCTGAAGGTCGCGATCATCCTGGGGATCGTGGTGGTCTGCTTCAGCGGTGGAGGCGCTGCCGGCGGAAGCTGGAGCCACTTCGGCGGAACGTTCGCGGGCGCCAAGGGCGGGGTCGCGGGCTTTATGGCGGCGCTGGTCGCGGCCTTGTGGGCTTACGACGGATGGAATGATCTCAACATGGTGGCGGGCGAGGTGAAGCGTCCGGAACGGAGCATTCCGATCGCGCTGATTGCGGGAGTGGCCACGGTGGGCGCGCTCTACGTGCTGGTGAATGCGGGCGTGCAGTACGTGCTTCCTGCAGGCGTGATTGCGGCTTCGCCGCGGCCGGCGTCGGATGCGGTAGCGCTGGTGATGGGGCGGACGGGCGCCGCTATTGTCTCGGCGGGCATGGCGCTTTCGATGCTGGTCACGCTGAATGGCACCATCATGAGCGGCGCGCGAGTGCCATTTGCGGCGGCGCGGGATGGATATTTCTTTCGCGGGCTGGCCGAGGTGCATCCGCGGTTTCACACGCCGTCGGTGGCGATTGCGGTGCAGGCGGCGTTCTCCATTCTGTTGCTGCTGCTGGGGGCAAATTTCGGGCAGCTGTTTTCGTTGGCGATTTTCGCGGAGTGGCTCTTTTACATGATCGCGGGGAGCACGGTGTTTGTGTTCCGGCTGCGGGAGCCAAACGCGGCGCGGCCTTACCGGATGTGGGGTTATCCGGTCGTGCCGGCGATCTTTGTGGTGGTGGCGGCGGCGCTCCTGGGCTACACGTTTAAGAATGATTGGCCGAATTCCGGGTATGGAGTGCTGGTGATTCTGGCGGGGATTCCGGTGTTTGGCTATTTCTCTTCTATGCGGCGGAGGCGGGGCGCGAGAGAAAGCTTTTAATCGCAAAGGACGCGGAGAAAAGCCGTAGAGATCGCACAGAAACCAAGGGAAACCAGGCACAGAATTTTTCCACAGGCTTAAGCAGTCTTTCTACCCTCTCCTTCCGTGTTTTCTGCCGATTTTGACCGTAGTCAGCCGGAGACGTCGGCGGAAACGCTTGTCCCTGGCCCGTTCTGGGCTGATCTCACAAAGGGACGTGGCCGCGGTTACTTAAGGTCAAGAGCCGTGGACACGTTTACCCCCTGTCCTAACTCCCGTATTTTGAAGACTCCAAGTCCCGGCATTCTCCCCATTCCGGGTCCCAATTGGAGCGACATTTCATGGCGACAGCTCGCGGATTTCAACTCGGACTACTGCCTGAACGCAAGATCAACAAGCAGGCGCTGGCGACCGCCTACGGCCTGGTGACGCTGGCGGTGCTGCTGCTGATCAACATTGGGTTGCTGGTGCCGGAAAAGCTGCAACTGGCGCAGTACCACGTGACCGAGTTGATCCCCATGCCTTCCCTGCGGCCCGAGCCGGAACCGGTCAAGACGGAAGTACCGAAGATCAAGCCCAAGCTGCTGCCTGCGGTCAAGCTGCCGGTGTTTGAGACGCCGAAGCTGGTAGTGCCCCGCGAAGTAAGGCGTGAAGCGCCGCAGCCGGTGGAAGCGCCCAAGGTGGTGGTGAACCAGTTCGTGGCTCCGCAACTGAAGATCGCGGGCGGGGCGCGTCCGCAACTGCTGCATACCGGCGACTTCGAGGGAAGCTCGAAGCCGCCCACGGTGAACGCGCCGGTTGAGAAGGTGCAGACCGGCGGGTTTGGCGATCCCAACGGGCTAAAGGGCACGGGCAAGCAGGCAGCCAAGCTCTATGCAGCCTCGATGGGATCGTTTGACATGCCCGTGGGTGCGGGACAAGGCAACGGATCGGGCGGAGCCAAGGGAATTAAAGGAACGGTGGCGAGCGCGGATTTCGGCAACGGCATTGCCAACGGCGGCAAGGGCGATGGACGCAGCAACGGCAAGGGCGTCTCGACCGGCGGATTTGGGTCGGAACAAGTGGTGCATCAGGGGCCGAAGATTGCGGCGCCGGATTCCGGCAACACGACTCCGGTGGAGATCACGTTCAAACCGAATCCGGTGTACACCGACGAAGCGCGCAGTCTGAAGCTTGAAGGGGAAGTCCTGCTGGAGATGAGTTTTGCAGCCAACGGCACGCTCTCGGTGAATCGCGTGGTGCGCGGTCTGGGGCACGGGCTGGACGAGGCGGCGATCGCAGCCGCCAACAAGATCCGGTTCAAGCCGGCGCTGCGCAACGGGCAGCCGGTGGATTCGACCGTGATCGTACACGTGATGTTCCAGATGGCGTACTGAGCGGGCGACCCGGCACAAGTTTGCGGTTTTGGCGAAGTAACTCTGGCGGTCTGGCAGAGGATCGGAAGTGGACATAGGCGACGGCAACCAGGTGACGGCAGCAAGGTCACCCAACCTGGGTCACAGAAACTTGGAGAACAGAGTCATGCGTACTTGGAATTGGATCCTGACGGCGGCACTGCTCGGATCGTCTTTCATCGGAACGAGCGCGGCCGCACAGCAAGCGGCGGATTCACAACCGGCCGCACAGCCGACCACGCCCGCAGCGGCGCTGGCGGCACAACCGTCTCAACCGGATGCTTCGACGCCCGCATCAACGTCAACTGCGCAGACGACGCCGGCTGCGCAACAGCCGACAGCGCCCGCGCCTCCGGCGGCCGCTCCGCAAACCATGGACCAGGTGGTGAACCTGTTCATCGAGCGCGAGCATGGGCTGATCAAGGCTCTTGCCAGCCGCACTCCGGTCGTCGAGACCTATCTGCAGAACCTGGCCAACGATCCGCAGCTGGGCCCGGTTCCGAGCCAGGATCACTACTTCCTCGGCCGCATGGACATGGGCGAAACCGTGGACCGCAAGGACTATCTAAAGGAAGAAGAGAAGGGCTTTCAGACCCGCCTGATGGGCGGGTTTGCCAAGCTGTATAAGGTCCAGTACCAGCCCCTGGGCTTCTCCTGGATGGTCTACGCCGACCGCACCGACTTCGACCGGGAGCACTACGATTTCAGCTACATCCGCCGCGAATTTCTGGGCGACGTACGCTGCCTGGTTTTCGACGTGAAGCCAAAACCGAAATCCGGCCGCGGCCGCTTTCTGGGCCGGGTGTGGGTGGAAGACCAGGACTTCAACATTGTGCGCCTGAACGGAACCTACTATCCGGCGCCGCGCAACTCATACTTCTTCCACATGGACAGCTGGCGCTTGAACCTGATTCCGGGCTACTGGGTGCCGGCCTACATCTACAGCGAAGAAGGCGACTTCAGCGCGGGCGTCAAGAACAAGATGGCCTTCAAGGCGCAGACCCGCATCTGGGGCTATGACCTGAAAAAGGGCATCAAGGACGACGAGTTGACGCAGATTCGCGTGGACAGCGTGAAAGACGACAGCCCGACGGCGCAGGATGCCTCGCCGCTGCAGGCTGAGCGGGAATGGCAGCAGCAGGCCGAAGACAACGTGGTGGAGCGCCTTACCCGGGCCGGCTTGCTGGCTCCCGAAGGCGACGTGGACCACATTCTCCAGACCGTGGTCAACAACCTGGAAGTCACCAACAACATTGATCTGCCGCGGCCGGTGCGCACGCGCGTGCTGCTCACGGCTCCTCTGGAAACCTTCAGCGTGGGCAATACGATCGTGATCAGCCGCGGGCTGATTGACGTATTGCCCGACGAGGCCAGCCTGGCGGCCGTGCTCTCACACGAACTGGCGCACATCGTGCTCGGCCATAACCTGGGCTCGAAGTTCGCCTTCAACGACCGCATGCTGTTCTCCGACGAAGGCACCTACCAGAACCTGGGCTTCAAGCACATTCCGGAAGAAGAGCAGGCGGCGGATAAGAAAGCGGTCGAGCTGCTCAAGAACTCGCCCTACGCGCAGAAGCTGGACAACGTGGGCCTGTTCCTCAAGGCATTGCAGGCGCGGGCAACCATTCTGAACGCGCTGCTGACCACGCACCTGGGCAATCCTCTGGCCGAAGGCGGAACGGTAAACCGCTTGACCGCTCTCGAGTCTCAAGGCCCGGCGCTGGACAACAGCAAACTGGATCAGATCGCGGCCCTGCCTCTGGGCGGGCGCGTGAAGATCAATCCCTGGGACGACAAGGCGGAAATGGTGAAGACGGCTCCGGTCGCCATCACCTCGGCGCGCGACAAGATGCCGTTTGAAGTCACACCGTTCTATCCGCGGCTGGCGCGCTACGGCGCGGGCGCGGCTGCGAACCCGACTCCGAACGCGACTCCGACCACCGCCGCCAACACCAACACGGGCAACTAACAGGCAGGGCGTTACTCCAAGTTGCAGGAAGACGTGGGCCGGCATCCGGAAGAAATTCCGGGATGCCCGGCCTTCGTTTGTTTGAGGGCGCTAGCCGTAGCAGACTACTTGTCCGGATTGGCGGCCAGACTGGCGCGGGAAACCTGCTTCCCATGAACCCAGATCGTGACGACGCTATCGTACGAGTCCAGACTTTCCAACGGCGATTTCTTCAGCAGGACGAGATTCGCTATTTTGCCCGGCTCAATGGTTCCGACCTGCGAATCGATCTTGAACTTTCGTGCATTGTTGATGGTGGCGGCCCTGAAGATCTGTTCGAGAGATAGACCAGCCTTTTTGAGTTGCTGCATCTCCAGATAGCCGTTCAGTCCAGGTAAATTTCCGTAGGTCGAAGCCGAGGGCGTGTCGGTGCCAAAGAGAAAATTGGCGTCTTTGGACGCCAGGTAGCCAACCACCTGGCGCACGCGCCGTAGAGGGCCGTGGTCGAATCCTTCGAGCACAACTGCGTCCGGCGCGTCGTCCTCAGAGATCTCTTTCTTGAACCATTTGCCCTGGGGAGAGTTGAACCACTCCAGCATTTCCGCAGGAATGACCCTTGGGATTGCTTGCATATTCAGGTATTGGGGGTCGAAATATGCGCGAAGTCCTCCCATGACCTGAATCGTCGGTTGGTAGCCAACCCTCTTGTCCACGATGCGATCCAGGAGACTCTTGATTTCGGCTGGGAGTTCGGACTGTTTTTCGAGATCCCCCCAATTCCACATGCCATGTGCGATGACGTCCACGTCCCCGTCGACGGCAAATTTCTGGGCTTCAAATGAGTTGGCGTGCATCATGAGCACCAGGCCGGCTTGAGTCGCATCTTTGCGAATCTCTGCGACATTCTCAGCGCTGATGACAGGCAACTTCTTGTCCCGCCCAAAGCCACGCTCGAAGTAGGTTTTGATGCAAATCCCACCGGAGTTCTTAACCCTGGCTACCGCTGCCGCCGGAGTGTGATCTTGCGGCTTGTACTCAGGAGGAACACTGGCGGCCTGCTTGGGATCGTAGATGAAGTTGGGAAAGACCTGGAAACGTGTTGCCGGGGGTGCAAACGACATGGGATATCCATTGGCGATCGGCAAAGACTGCCCGCAGTCGTACAAATCGGGGTGCAGCGGGGATTGCCTGAATTCATCCAGCACTCGGCGCTCGATCACGGCCAAGTCAACCAGCGTGGTGTAACCGAAGTACAGATAAGAGCGCGGGAGTTGCTTGAGGTATTCATTGATCATCACCGACTTGGCTGGTTCCGGACCAAAGCTCATCTCGTACTGCACGCCGGGAATAGAAGCAAGATGGACGTGCGAGTCGATGAGGCCGGGAATAAGAAATTGTCCCTTTCCGGAAACGACAGTTGCGCCGGCCGGCTTCTTTGTCCCTTTTCTCCGCTCGACGCTGACAATGCGTCCGTCTTCGATCAGCACGTTACCCTCTACGATGTGATCGAGGCTCTCCGGCGAGACGATCGTGACGTCAATGATCCAAATTCGGTTCGTCCCCTGGTTTGAAGCTGAACCAGCGCAGGCTGCAACTGAGAAGAGCAGCACAAACACAACTGCGAACAATTTCATACCCGCTCCTTATGAAGAGGATGCCAAGAATTGTTTCCCCGCTAAGATGTTAGCCCAGGCACATTATCTACTCTCTTGCGACTCGTTGCTGACAGCTCTGTTGGCACTGAAACGTTGCTGGTACTGAGGAATTACGAACTGGCAGGAGGAAAGGTTCCACGAATCGCAGGTTGAGGACTTTACAGATCCACGCCCGCCCCTACGGTGTGCAGTGGAAGATCAGCGCGGGCAGGATGTTGAAGAGCTGGAAATCAAGGCGGACCGAGCTGAAGCTGGATTTCAGGTAGGGCAACAGCGTGCGGTTGTACTGGAAAACCAGCAGCGAGCCCTGGGCATTGAGCGCGTTGCGGGATTCCGCGACGATCTCCTGCCGCACCGGTTCGGTGAATAGGCTGTAGGGGAGACTGGAAATGATGTAATCTGCTGGCGCCATTCCTTGTTCGGCCAGGATGCGGCGCACGTGCGCGGCCGATCCGTGGACGATGCGCAGGCGCGGGTCCGCAATGGTGGCGCGCAGATACTGCACGAAATCTTCGTTGAGCTCGATGACCACCAGCACCGCATCGGGGCGCATGCGCTTCAGGACTTCGCGCGTGATGGTGCCGACGCCGGGTCCAAATTCCACCAGAACCGAGGCGCGGTCCCACGCGATCTGCGCCATCAGGTCCTTCACCAGAAACGGAGAACTGGGCACGACCGAGCCGAGCATAGACGGATGCTTGAAGAAGTTGCGTGCAAATAGAGCGACCGACGATGGCACGGACTTCGGGGTGGCAGATTCGGACATTCCGATGCGTCCCCAGACGGCGCGCGTTCGAGTGCAGCCTTCATCGTAGCCGATGCAGGGTGATAGGAACCCGGATGCCGCGAACGGAAGTATTGATGACGTTGGTACTTTGGTCACGGGCGGGAAGCCGGCTCGGCTTTGCTCTTGCTTTGCGGCCTTCGCGTGGTTTCAGTGCGAAATGCGGCAAAACAGCCTTCAACGCGGAGGATGCGCAGAGTGCGCGGAGAAAATCAGCGGAGTGGGTCGTTGACAATGAGGCATCGGCTCCCAACGAAGTGCCCTCGCCTGCGTCGCAGCACTGGCAATCAGATCTTTCGCCGGATAGCGGTCCAGTTCCTGTTTCGTCTCCGCCAACAGCGGCCGTCCATATAGTGGGTTCTGCGGGCGGTCAACCGCGCGAACCCGCCGACCAGACAAAATAGATAGGCGATGATTTTGTTATGAATTGCGCGGTTTGTTCTTGCCCGGCAGCGAGGCTGGGTTTTCATGTGTGCGCTCCCGGAAGTTGCCGCGCATACCGGCGGCCAGGCTGACGCTGGATTCACCGAAACGATCACGCAGGCGGTCGGCGGCGGCCAGCGCGCTTTTCCAGCGCTGCTGGCGGGCGCCGTCGAGCAAGTCAATCTGGCCGGGAGCGGTTGTGAATGACGAGGCGTGCACGCCCAGTAGCCGCACTTGCGCGCCTTTCTTCCAGTTCTTGCGGAAGAGGGCGCGGATCTGCTCGAAGATCTCCGTGTCGAGCTGAGTCGGAGCCGTGAGAGTGTGGGCGCGGGTGATGGTGGTGAAATCTTTGTAGCGCAGTTTGAGCTGAACCGTACGGGCGTGGAAGTTGGATTCGCGCAGGCGGCGGCCTACCATCTCCGAAAGACGCGTGAGCGTGGCTTCCAGCTGGGTGACGTCGGCGGTGTCTTCGTTGTAGGTGTGTTCGTGACTGATGGATTTGGCTTCAAGGTCGGCTCCGACTTCGGAGTCGAACCAGCCGCCGGCGTCTTCGCCGCGGGCCTTTCCGGCGAGCGCGAGGCCCCACTTGCCGAAACGATCTTCCAGTTCGGATTCTTCGAGCTTGGCAAGGTCTCCAACTTCTTGGATGCCGAGGGCGTGCAGGTGGCTTTCCATCACTTTGCCAACGCCGGGGATTTCGCGCACGTCGAGCGGGGCAAGAAATTTCGCCTCTTCGCCGGCGATGATCCAGAGCACGCCGTTGGGTTTGGCCTGCGCCGAAGAAACCTTGGCGATCAGGCGCGAGCTTCCGATGCCGACCGAGCAATTCAGGTTCGTATCCGCTTTCATGCGCTGGTGCAGCGTGTGCGCGGCTCTGAGCGGCGGGCCGTGCAGGCGTTCGGTGCCGGTCATGTCGAGATAGGCTTCGTCAATCGAGGCCATCTCCACTTGCGGAGAAAATGTACTGAGAACTTTGTAGACCTTTTCCGAACATTCACGGTAACGCTCGGGATGGCCGTTGACGAAGATTGCGTGCGGACACATTTTGGCTGCGGTACGAAGCGGCATGGCGGAATGCACTCCGAACTTACGGGCTTCGTAGGAAGCGGCAGAAACGACGCCGCGCTCGTCGCGCTGGCCTCCAACGACGACGGCCTTCCCTTTCAGCGCAGGATCGTAAAGTTCCTCCACGGAGACGAAGAAGGCGTCCATATCCACGTGGAAGATGGTGCGGGGGAAGGCGGGCTGTTGGGCGGCAGCCATGCTAAGCGGATTTTAGCAGCCGCTGCGCCCGGGACTGGCGGCTTTCATGTGCGCATCCTCGCCGCGCTAGCCTGCTCCTTCCATCGTTGAACGTTCACACCCATCACGATGAGCCACAGCTCCAGTGGAATTTCCCCCAGGGCGGAGGCGGTCGCGATATAGGGAATGAACAGATGGTATGCGAGCGGCGGGTACAGATAGGTCATGAAACCCAAACCACTGAGCGCCAACATCACTCCCAGAATTCGAGGCAGGAAAGCGGACCTGAAAATGAGGTAGCCGGTCAGGACGCACCAGAATCCATGGAATACTAAGTCGATGTTGAAGGCGTAAGCATTCAATTTGACAAACATGAGCGCCAGCGCCTGCCACTGTTCCGCCGTGAATGCGCTCAAGGAGCTACCGCCTTGCAGGATGAGCAGAGGAGCGAGGTACAACAGGCTGGTAAGAGCCTGAATAGCGCATCCCACGAGAATGACGAACGCTGCGAGCAAAGAGACGCTCCGGTTCACAGGTTTAAGCAACTCATACATGAGGAGCGCCCATGCGATATGGCACGCAACCCCGATGAGCGAGGAGGCGAACCCCAACCAAAACAACCGCTCGTGTCCCAGCATATTGGCCGCTGTAGCCGCGGCGTTGGCCGCGACAACAAGCCTGTCAAGAACGATCACCTGGCCGAATGTGGCGGTCAGGGCTTCGAGCAGTTGAAATGCACCGGCCATCCTGGCCTTAAGACGCGGCGACGCTTCTGCGATCCGTTCCATCATTTGAATACCTCCCAGCAAGCAGCGTGGCCCGGGCCGTGCGACTTCATTGGTCGTTATCCCGGAAGCCCCGTCGGCAGCCCAACTGCCGGGGCTGCCGGAGGGCGCAGAGAAGTTGCGCAGTACGGGCAGTAGACATCATTCACCCCAACCACGCGCTGGCACTGTGGACAGCTCGGGCTCAGTTTGAAGCTGCAGCGAGGGCAGAAGTTGAATCCCGTCTGCAGGGCGGTGCCGCATTGCGGGCATAAGGAAGGCAGAGGTTGCCGCAGCAGGAAATAGAGGATGATCCCCAGCGCGTTGGGAACGAACATAGCCAGCAGAGTCCAGACCCAACGATTCATGCCTCGGCGTCCGGCATCGCGGTTCACGTAGCCAATGAGCAGGCAGTAGAAACTCAGGAAGATTCCGCACAGTGTGCCCAAGCCGACGCGTCCCCAAAAGGGCGGCGCCTTGGGATCATGCGCCAGGACCACGGTAAACAAAACCGGAATGCAGACAAGAACCAATCCAGCCAGCACCCAAGCCCACCGCGGGATGAACCGCAACTCGTCACCGAACACGGTATGTTTGTCGCTTTTTACCTGCACTTGATTTCTCCTTTATCCTCGAAACGCGCCGTTGCTGCCGCTCAGGTGTGTGCCGTGCGCCAGAAACAGAACGCCGGCTGCGATCGTGGGCGCGATCCAGAACAGCACGAAACCTACTTGCCAGACCGGGCTCGGCATCTGGCTCCATCGTCCCATCCACTCAAATCCCTTCCAAATCAGAGGCGTGGTAAGTGCGGATGAAATCGCCACCAGCCCACACGACATTGCGACCAGGACAAGCCGCTCCCGCCTCTGGCGTAGTTCGCCGGCGCGTATACGCACCCGCATCTGCGTGGCCCGCACCAGGGCAGAATCGGCGGCCAGGGGCTGGGAGCGCAACGCGCGAACCGCCCGCCCCGCCGCTTCCGCATAATCACGGCAGGTGGCGCACTCTTCGAGATGGGCTCGCAGCCAGGCCTGCTGTGCGCCGGAGAGATCTTTGTCGTTGTCACCAGCCCCGGCCAGCGCGATGAGTTCGCGCGCCTCGTCATGTGGGTTCCGCGTCATGCCTGTGTTCCCTCCAACTGACCCATCAGCAGATTGAGCCCGCGATACAACCGGGATTTCACTGTGCCCACTGGCGCCCCGGTCACTGCGGCAATCTCATCCAAAGCTAATCCATCCTGGAAGCGCAACACGATGGCCTCACGGTACTCCGCCGGAATGCCGGCCAATGCGGCATTGATAAGCTCGGCATGCTCGTGCTGCTGCACAACTTCCCACGCCGTGGGCCGGGGATCGGCCGGTTCGAGCGGCGCATGGTCTTCGCTCTCCATCAGCCCATCCAGGCTGACCGGGCTTTTCCTGCGCAAATGATCGATGGTCAGATTTCTCGCGACGGCGTAAAGCCAGGTGCTGAATTCGCGCCGGCCGTCGTACTGATGGCCGCGTTCCAGCACGCGAATCCAGGTTTCCTGAAAGAGATCCTCCGCCAAGTCACGACTTCCTGACAGGTAGATCAAATAACGCAGAAGCCGGTGCTGATACTGCTCGATGAGACGGTCCAGCAGGTCTGGATCACGCCGGCGAAGACCGCGAGCAATGGCGCTGGCCTCGGATTCCATCGTATTCACGAACCAATAAGCTACGGCGTTCATGCTACTGGGATATACGGGCGAGGCGGCAAGAAAGATGCAGGCGGGAAGAGATTCGCGCGCCATGGATAAGCTGTTTATATTCAGCAAGATATAAGCGGTGGAGACAGACGGATGGTCGCGATTGGTTCACCACCACCCTGTTCACAAGACGCGCAGATTAGGCCAAGACTTTTTCGACCGCAGCGGCAGGGGACCCGCACATCTGTCGGACCTTCTCGTAGACTTTGCCGTATTCGCGGGCGGAGGCATTCCAGGAAAAATCCTTGTTCATGCCGTTGCGCATGAGTACTTGCCAGGAGGTCTGGTCGCGGTAGGCCTGCAGCGCCTGCCGGATGGTAGCCAGGAGAGCTTCGCCTTTGTATTCGGTGAACTTGAAGCCGGTGCCTTTGCCGGTGCGGGCGTCCCAGGGCTCGATGGTGTCATCGAGGCCGCCGGTGGCGCGAACGATGGGTACGGTGCCGTACTTGAGGCTGTAAATCTGGTTCAGGCCGCAAGGCTCGTAGCGCGACGGCATCAGGAACATGTCGGCTCCGGCTTCGATTTTGTGCGCGATGGCGTTGTCATAGGCAATTTTGACGGCGATCTTGTTGGGGAACTGCTTGTTGAGGCGGAGGAAAAGTTCTTCGTAGGGCTTGTCACCGGCGCCGAGGGCAACCACGATCATTTCTTCACGCGCCAGCCGGTCCATGATCTGCGCGATCAGATCGAATCCTTTCTGGGCGGCGAAGCGGGAGACGATGCCGATTACGGGCAGCTTGAGATCTGCTTTGGCGACGCCGAAGGCGGTGAGCAGGTCCTGCTTGCACCTGGCTTTGTCGGCGAGATCCTGCGGGGAGTACTTGGCGGCGGCGAACTTGTCGGTCTGGGGGCTCCACTCGTCGTAGTCCACGCCGTTCAGGATTCCGGTAACGGTGGCGGCGCGATCGTGCAGCACGCCTTCCAGGCCGAATCCGTATTCGGCGGTCTGAATCTCCTGACTGTACTTGCGGCTGACGGTGGTGACGAAGTCAGAGTACGTGAGCGCGCCCTTGAGAAAATTAACCTGGCCGAAGAATTCCATCTTCGACATGGTGAATAAATCCCAGGGCAGCATGAGCAGAGGAAGGGTATCGGGCGGGAACAGCCCTTGATATCCCATATTGTGGATAGTGAAAACCGTGCCCACGTCGCGGAAGGCTGGATCCTCGGCATAGACGGTGCGGAGCAGCACCGGAACCAGCGCCGACTGCCAGTCGTGGCAGTGAAATATCTGGGGCACGCCGAGAATTTTTGAGGCTTCGAGCACGGCGCGCGAAAACAGGGCAAAGCGCTCGGCATTATCGGGGTAGTCTCCGGCGGGAGTGCCGTAGAGGGCGTCGCGGTCAAAATATTGGGGATACTCGACGAAATAGAAACGGACGCCTCCCTGACTGCCTCCTGTCACCACCGAGGCGAAGCGATGTTTGTCATCGAAGGGGACGGTGATGCTGCGAACCACCGTGGCGGGTTCGGTAAGCTTGGTCTGGCGATAGCGCGGCAAATAGACGCTGACCTGATGGCCCAACGCGGCGAGCGCGCGGGGCAGCGCGCCGACCACATCGGCCAGACCGCCTGTCTTGGAAAAGGGAACGCCCTCGGACGCGGCGAATGCGATGTGCATGACTGCGGAACCTCCGCGCCGATTTTTGCGGCGCACGTTATGATGAATGTTTGAGGGGCCCTGGGTCTTTCCAAATACGCCCAGCCAAATGCGCCGGGACCGACTTGCAAGTCTACTTCCCGGGAAATAAGGGGTCAACGTGCCAAAGGTCGCTTCTGCTCATCGCCCGCAGAGTAAGCCCAAATTGGGACAGCACTTCCTTAACAGCGAAGACGTGGCCGCGCGCATCGTGGAGGCCCTCGGCGACGTCTCGCAGGACACGGTACTCGAAATCGGCCCGGGCAGGGGCATTCTGACTTCCCTGCTGGTCCGGCGGGCGCGGCGGTTGATTGCGGTGGAACTGGATCGGGTGCTGGCGGCGCAGTTGCGCCTGAAGTTCAGCATGGCGCGGAATGTGGAAGTCATCGAGGCCGACATTTTGGCCATTGACTTCGATTCCCTGTTTGGACCGAAACCCGGCTTGAGCCGTCCCGGCATCGAGATCAAGCCGCAGCCGGTGAAGGTGGTGGGCAACATTCCCTATTTCATTACCTCGGACATTCTGCTGCGGCTGTTTGCGTACGAAAAGTATTTCGCGAGCATCGTAATTATGGTGCAGCGGGAGGTGGCAGATCGCGTGGCGGCCGAACCGGGAGGGCGCGATTACGGGCTGCTTTCAGCCACCACGCAGATGCACGCACGTGTAGAGAAGCTGTTCACGGTGCCACCGGGAGCGTTCGCGCCGCCGCCGAAAGTGCATTCGACGGTGCTGCGATTGACGGTTGCGCCGAGGCAGGAACAGTTGGGCGTGGCGGGCGATGGGTTCAGGGATTTCCTGCGGCTGTCGTTCGGCCAGAAACGCAAAACGCTTTGGAATAACCTGAAGGAGTCCTTCGACGAGGCGGAATTGAAGCGCGCACTGGCACACGCGAAGGTGAAACCCACGGCGCGCGCCGAGACGCTGAGCCTGGAAGAGAGCGCGGCCATCTATCGGGCCTTGCGCAACCCTGACCATCGCTCGTAGCATGGGCTCAAACAGGCTCACCGGAAGGAGGGCCTATGGCTACCAGCACACTTCGCCATCCCGCGGTCGCGGGACGATTCTACCCACGCAATGCTGACGACCTGCGCGCCGAGGCGCGCGGCTATCTGGAGCAGGAGCCTTCTGCACCGGCTGTGCGTGCGCTCGGTTGCATCGCGCCGCATGCCGGCTACATGTATTCAGGGCACGTGGCGGGCGCGGTGTTTGCGCGGGTGGAAGTCCCCAAGCGCTGTATCGTGATGTGTCCCAACCACACCGGGATGGGCCGGGCGCTGGCCATAATGAGCGAGGGCGCGTGGGAGACGCCGCTGGGCGATGTTCCGATCGATGCGGAGTTGGCCGCAGCTCTGAAGCTGCGCTGTCCCCTATTGCACGACGACCCGGCCGCGCATCGCGCCGAGCACGCCGCCGAAGTGGAACTTCCCTTTCTGCAACTGCGCCAGCCCAAGCTCCGATTCGTGCCCATTGCACTGGGCACGGGGCAATTCGAGGTCCTGGAGCAACTCGGCGAGGCGTTGGCCGACGCGATCAGGGCGCAGGAAGATCCAGTGCTGATGGTGGCTTCGAGCGACATGAACCATTACGAGTCGGACGCGGTGACACGGGTGAAAGATCACCGGGCGATCGAGCGAATCCTTACGCTGGATCCGCGAGGACTCTATGACGTGGTCACCGAACAGGACATCAGCATGTGCGGCTTCGGCCCGGCGGTGGCCATGCTGACGGCAGCGCGGCAATTGGGGGCAAAGTCGGCCGAACTGGTGAAATACGCGACCTCGGGGGATATCTCGGGGGACCGGGAGCTGGTCGTGGGCTACGCCGGGATAGTGGTGCTTTAGAAGCGCTAATGCGCGTTCTGCAATTCCAGAAAACCGCACGGAAAACCAGCAAAATAACGGCAAAAACCAAACGCTCGAGCAAGTACGTCAGTAACTTTCTCCCGCCCCGTGGGTCCTCTAACCTAGGCCAGAGAGGGCTCGGGGAGAGGTCTACCTATGGGCAGCCGGTACTGGCTCTGGTTGGCGGGGCGCCTGCTCGCGGCGGGAGTGATCGTGCTCTGGGCCGCGAGTTTCCTGCGGACCGGCAGCGGGGAGAAAGAGTTTCAGAAGACGCTCGACGCCATGAAGCAGGTGCACAGCTTTCGCGCGGCTTATCTGGCGAACCCGCCCGGCCAGCGCGCTGAAACGCTTTGGGAAGTGGACTGCGATCGCGGCCTTCTGCATTATCAATCGCTCTCTGCGGAAATCGGCGGCAATCCGCCGCAGGGATGGAACCAGGACGAATTGCACGTAGCGGAGTGGGTGTACCAGCGCCAGGCCGATGGGACCTGGTCCCACACCAAGTACACAGCCGGGAACCGCTCGGCCAAGTGGTACTGCGTCCGCCTGGAGCAAGGCACCGACAGCTACCTGCTGCCCGAGATCGCCACCATGATCAAGCGCGGCATTATTGAGGAAGGTGACAAGAAGACTGTAAACGGAGTCCGCTGCCGGGAATGGCGGGTCACCATGAAGAACCGTTCGATCAACCTTGAGCACGACACGGTCTGCATCGGCCTGGAGGATCATCTGCCGTATGAAATGAGCACCGAGGGGAATCTTACTCACTACTCATTCTCTGACTACAACACATCCATCCAATTCGACGTGCCGGAAGGGCCGCCGCAGGCGGAGATGCGCCAGTGATGATTGCACAGTGATGCATCGAACTAAACCAGTTTGGGAGCACATTCCATGAATCGAACACTATATTCCGCGTCCAAAGTTACGGCCGGCAGGCACTGCGCCCACTTGTGGACGATCGCCGTTTTGCTCTGTGTGGTTGTGCCCAGCGTGGGCGCGCAAGTTCAGCAGAGCGGCTCTCTGGCCGACGCGGCCCGTCAGGCCCGAGCCCAGAAACAAGGCCAGTCCCAGGCCAACCTCAGTGCGGCGCAGCAGGTGGCCGATGAACTGTCGGAAGATCAGAACGACAGCGACGCGCCCAGTGGATTCAAGACCTACAACGCCGGCGATTACAAGGTGTGGGTCCCGGCTCCCTACAAGGTGGATGGGAACGACGACGCAGGTACGGTGTTGTCGGGGCCGAATATGGGAAGCAAGCATGCCCTGATCCTACTGGCAAAGCCTGTTGCCCTCACGGGAGAAAACGGCGATGCGGCATTTCACGACGCCGCCACTCAGTTTGCCCACGTGTACTCGCAGTCGGCGAGGTGTACTAGGACGACGCTGGGCAATCACGAGGCCTACCAGTGCAAGATCGAGGCGGCGAACCTGCTGGGACAACGGGTGAGCGGCAACGCCATTTTTTTGCGCGGTTCTGGCAATGTTTATCCCGTTTTCTGCTTGTCCCCGACCGACAGCCGCGCCCGCGATATCGTCAACGACCCCCATTCCACCCCCAGCCAGAAAACGAGCGCGCGGCAGACCCTGGATCTCGAAAAACAGGATACGAAGGATGTCTGGCAGAAGTGCGATTCCGTTTTCCAGTCGGTTCGGGTGAAGGAGGTCAACACCGCGCAGGAGTCAGGACAAGCGGCGGTGCAACCAGCGACAGCCAGCGGAACCCCATCGGGACCCACGGTTGGGCCGGGAGCGCCGGCGCAGGCCGGAAAAACTGCATCCACCGGTGGAAACGAAAGGGCCAGCGCCGGGGCCCCGGCCTCGCTGGCAGACATTGCACGGCGGCTGAAGCAGGATCCGGGGCAACCGGCAGAAATTTCTCCTGCCGCGCAGAACGCTGCCCCCGGAAGCACGGTGCCGGCGGGTTTCAAGGTGCAGGCTTTTCAATATTGCGCCGCCGTGCACCAGTGCTGGGACGCGTCGGTGCTGATTCCGGTTGACGCCCAGCTGATCAGCTCCGACTGCAAGCAGTATGCATTCGAAATCAAGGTGCAGGGATCTCCGTTTCTGTTGATGGCGGGCCCGGCGGGGGGCGACTGTGATGGCCGCAGCGCCAACGATGCCAGCCTGGTTCGCTGGAAGGAACTGGTGGACCCGGACAGCCGGCGGGCGCCGGGAACGTATTCGACGATCAGCAGCCAGACCCGGAAACTCGATGGGAAGGCCGCTGCCGTTATCACGATCGGTTTCCGCAAAGGGCTGACCGAGTGGATGGGAAAGCGGGCGGAAGTGGAAAATAACGGAATCCAGGTGGTGGTGGGCTGCATGGCTCCGCGCGAACATTTTGCCGACGGGGACGCGGTCTGCTCCGCGCTGATTGAGTCTTTGCGCCTGCCATGAGCCTGGAGGTTTCAGTTCAGCGCGCGCTAGCAGTACTTTGGACAGGCTTTATCTGCGTGGGGCTTTCCAACACCAACAAAAAGGGGCGGCCGCGCTTGGCCGCCCCTTCATGCTGTAAGTGGATATGGTTCTAGTGATGTGTTCCCCCCGAACTGTGCCCGCCGGAAGAGCTATGTCCAGCCGACGAAGGGGACATGGAGTTGTGTTGCGGCCCGCCAAAGCTGGAGGTTCTACCCGAACTGGCCGAGAATGGCGCCCCCGGATGCAGCACGACAGAACCGTTCTTGGCGACCTGGTTGTTGAGATGGCTGAGACTGCCGAAGGACCCGCGCGGAATGCCCAGGCCGGCTGAGCCGGAATTCACCACCACTCGCGACGACGGCAGAACTGAGGCAGGTCCGCCTTTCCCCACCACGACCGTGCTCACCGTTCCTGCTGGTGCGACCAGTGGGTGAACATGGACTACTCCCGTGCCCGTATAGCGCGGCACAGTGAGCCAGTTGTTCCATCCGCCGGGCTGCCACATCCAGCCGAATCCGGGGATGAACATCCAATTCCCGTAGCGGTAGGGCATCCAGCCCCAAGGATAGGCTGAGGCATACATGTAGCCAAAACCGGGATACCAGGACCAAGCGCCATCCATGAAGGGATCCCAGCCGACGCCGGTGAAGTAGGGTTGCCACATCATGCCGTAGCCGGGGACGTTGGTGTAATTGCCGTAATAGCCCAGATCGCTGGCACCGTATCCGTAGGGCGCAGAGTTGTTCTTCGCATACTGGTCGTGGTAAGCGATCGCTTCCTTGTCCCAGGAATCGAGCGGTGCTTCCTGAATATCGTTGGCCAGAGTGTACTTGTCGTCATCAGCAGGGTTGAAGGTCGCGGTTTTCCTCTTCCCGACTGTGACATTGGCGGAGGGACCTTGCACTTCGACGTCGCCCTTGAAAACGGCCAGGTTGGCGGCTTCGGGCGAGGTATCCACGCGGAAGTGGGCGGCGTGGTCGAGCACAAGCTTCACGCGGGAGAAGTTCAAACTGAATTCGTCTCCGCCCTTGCCCAGCCAGCTGATATAGGCCATGCCTTCCACTAGATTGATCACCGAGATGCGCTTGCCCGAGTCGCTCAGGCCGAGCGTGCTGAACTGGACGCTGGAGCCAGGCGCGAGGCGCAGGGTGCTGCCGTCTTCAAACTCGATTTCGGCGCGGCCATTTGTGAGGGTCTTAACCTCAGTTCCCTGCGTGATGGGAAGGTTGACAAAGGCGTTTTCGAATCCGGTCCCGGTGTTCTTGTCAATTTGAACGGAACCCTGCACGTCGCTGAGGCGAACGATGCGCGCCTGTGAATCGGCCAGGGCGGGCAGCGCCAGAAGCGCGCAGGCTGCGGCGGAGAGCCAAGCAAGACCAAATCTGGGAAGAGGTGGTTTGGACATAGCAACCCCCAAGGATTCTCTACTCAATTAGAACACGGTTTTCTGGGAACAGTTGTAAAACTTGGGTCTGTCGGTACATGGCCGGCCGGACGACCGGCGAGGATCCGGCCTGGCAGAGCTTGGGCGATTCTGGCTCGCTCTGCCTCCCCTCCCTGCTAGATGGATTTCGGCGGCGGGTCAGCGCCCTGCGCGGTCGCCCATTTCCATGATCCGCTGGGCGCGGGCGCGGACTACGTTGATGACTGAGCTGTCGTCGTAGATTTCCTGCAGGACTGGCTTTACCGCTTGCAGTTCGCTGAGTTCGCCCCGGCGGGCTTGATCTTCCATGCGCTTCAGTTCTTCGTCGAGGGCCAGTTTCTGGTAGCGGTGTTGGTGGGCGAGGCGGCGGCCGAACTCCAGGGTGGCGGCTACGCTTTGAAACAGTGTGGTGAGCTGCTCGACGGCAGGCAGCTTGGAAATATTGTACTCGGCAGCGAACTCTCGCTGGCCGTCTTTGTAGGCCAGTTTCTTGGCGCCGGTGAAAGCCACCTTCTTGTTTCCCGAGTCGAGCTTTCCTGAAAAATAGCCGGCTTGCTCGGCGAGTTCGAAGATGCGGGTGCGGGTTGCATCGGCGAAGCTGAACTCGGTCTGGTAGTTTTCGCGGTCGTCGGAATCGGCGGAGATACGTGCGGAACACTCGTAGCGGGCCTGGCCGTCGGAACGCACCGAGATGGAATAGTGTTCCGGCTCGGAATCGGGGAAATCGAGAGAGAAAGTGATGGTGGCTGGCTGGGCAGCACGAACGGGGAAACCGCCCAGCAAGACAATCCACGCGGTCAGCCAGACGGCGCTCGGAACATGCCGCCGCATCGGCCGCAGGCCATACCACAGCATCTCCCACGAACAACCGAGCTTCCTCATCATGTTCCCAAAACCATGTTCTCTAAAATCGGTCTCTCGAAAGTGGACCGCACGAACCGCTAGGAGATTATGCCAAAAGCGGGGACGGGGTTGGGAGAGCTCCGTTATTGCGAGACCGCCCGCTGACGGCGGAGAGTGCCCGCGGTATGGATGTGGCAGATGGCGATGGCGAGGGCGTCGGAGGCGTCCATGGGCTCGGGCGGCGCGGGGAGATCCAGAAGGCGGGTCACCATGTGCTGCACCTGCTGCTTTTCGGCGCGACCGTAACCGACCACCGACGACTTGATGGTCAACGGCGAGTATTCCGCGACCTCCAGACCGGCGGCGGCCGCGGCCAGCATGGCGACGCCGCGAACTTGCCCGAGTTTGAGCGCCGATTTCACATTGAGGGCGTAGAAAACATCTTCAATCGCGACTTCGTCCGGCTGGTGTTCGGAGATGATCGCACCCAGTTGCATGTAGATGCGGGACAAGCGCCGGGGCAGAACTTCGCGAGGGGAAAGCTTGATGGCTCCGCAGGTCAGGCAGCAGAGCTTTCCGCGGCTGTCTATCTCGACCACACCGTAGCCGGTGAATTCTCCCCCACAATCAATGCCCAGGACACGCATGTGAGTGCAGTGTACCGCGGAACCAAGGCAGATCCTAGCGGAAGGAAAGCGGTGGTGCTGCTTGTGCAGGCCAAGTCGGTGTATCTTGAATGCCTTCCATAAGAATTTTGAATTTCTGAAAGCCGGCACCCACACCTTAAGATGATCTTCATCCGGCGTGTTCCGGAAGGAGACTGCAATGAGAGCTTCGCTTGCGGCTACACTCGTGACAGTACTGCTGATAACGGGCGCTGCCTTCGCCCAGGAGAAGGCAGGAAAGCAAGAGAGCGCGACGGCAGCCTCGGCCAAGCCCCTGACGGTATCGGGCAGGGTAAGCACCGACGGCAAGACGCTTCTAACCGACATTGACTCAGAGTGGGCGGTAGACAACACCGAAGTCCTGAAGGGTCAGGAAGGCCGCCGAGTCACGGTAAAGTGCTACGTGGACACGGAAAAGAACCGGATACAGATCCTCTCCGTAAAAAGAGCTGACAGCGAAGCGAATTACGCGGCCAGCCACTCCGATTCGGCTTTCCGGCGCTAGCTTCAGGAGAGTGCCAGCAGCTTCAGCTTCCCTCAATTTGATGTTACTCTAGTCCTTCCGAACGACTGATTACCCTAAGCCAGGGGCATTGCATTCTGCCCCAGCGCCCGGGGTGCATCTGGGGACTTCGTTCCGGACTCAAGCGTAGGAGCAAGCGATGAAAGTTGGCATGTTAACAGGGGGAGGAGACTGCCCCGGCCTGAATGCGGTGATCCGCGCGATCGTGCGCAAAGGTGTGTTTCATTATCACGACGAATTTGTGGGATTTCTGGAAGGCTGGCGCGGCCTGATCGAAGACATGAGCATGCCGCTGGACCTGGGCGCGGTCAGCGGCATTTTGCCTCGCGGTGGCACGATTCTGCGCACCTCGCGTACGAACCCATCCAAGCGTCCGGATGGCATTGATCGCTGCCTGGTCACGCTTAGCCGGCACAAGGTTGATGCCCTGGTGGCGATCGGAGGCGACGACACATTGTCGGTGGCGCAGAAGCTCCATGAAAAAGGCATCCAGGTCGTGGGCGTGCCCAAGACCATTGACAACGACCTGAGCGGAACCGACTACACCTTCGGATTCGATACGGCCTGCAACGTGGTCTGCGAAGCGATTGACCGCGTGCATACCACGGCCGAGGCGCACAATCGCGTGATGGTGGTGGAGGTTATGGGGCGCGATGCGGGCTGGATCGCCCTATACAGCGGCATTGCGGGTGGTGCGGACGTGATTCTGATTCCGGAGCGGCCGTTCGATGTGGATAAGGTAGCCGATTCCATCCGCCAGCGGCATGAGCGCGGACGTTACTTCTCGATTGTGGTGGTGGCCGAGGGCGCCAAGTTTTCCTCCGAAAGCGGCAACGGCGCTCCCATTTTGCAGGACATGGGCAAAGACGAATTCGGGCACGCCAAGCTGGGCGGGGTGGCGAACATTCTCGCCCGCGAGATTGAAAAGCGCACCGGGTTTGAGACGCGCGCGGTTGTGCTGGGACACATCCAGCGCGGCGGTTCGCCCAGCGCGTTTGACCGCGTGCTGGCAACGCGCTACGGGCTGGGCGCGATTGACATGGTGCATCGCGGCGAGTTCGGCTGCATGGCGGCACTGCGCTCGAACAAGATCGTCTCCATCCCGCTGAAAGAGGCGATTGCCCGCAACCGTACCGTGGACAACGAGATGATCCAGATCGTGGACGGCCTTTTCGAAGAGGTCGGCGAGAAGGAAGCGGCGAGCGACTGAGAAGCCGGCGTTCGTGCTTTCACCCCGGAAAGCGGTTTCATATCGGTCGGCGGCTGGCGTAAAGTAAAGCGGGCTTGCCCGCACTCCGATGCAGAACCTCTACCTCCGGCTCGCTCCCGCGCTGGGTGCAATCATTGAATTGTTGTTCATGACTGCGGCTGGATGGTTGATACTCCGGTCGCGGCAACGAGTATGCCCCCAAGCCGTACCTTCGCTCTTTCAATCGCTCCAGTTAGCCTTTGACCGCCTGGCGCGGCGGCGAAGACTCGCTGCGTTCGCGGTGGGCGCTGGAGTAGTCATCGCACGAGTTGCACTGATCCCTCTGCTCGGTGTTCCAGAGCCGGGATTCCACGATGAGTTCAGTTATTTACTGGCAGCCGATACCTTCGCCCACGGCAGAATTACCAATCCGACTCATCCCATGTGGATTCACTTGGAAACTTTCCACGTCATCCATCAACCGACATATATGTCCCTGTTCCCACCGGCACACGGGCTGGTGTTGGCGATGGGACGACTCATGGGGCATCCGTGGATCGGGCAACTGCTCGTCACTGGCGCCATGTGCGCCGCTCTCTGCTGGATGCTGCAGGCCTGGATGCCTCCGCAGTGGGCCTTGCTCGGCGGCGTCTTGGCCGGCCTGCGCCTGGGGCTTCTCAGCTACTGGATGAACACCTACTGGAGCGCTTCGGTTGTGGCTCTGGGTGGGGCCCTTGTTCTTGGTGCTTGGCCGCGAATCCGCAAGCATCCGTCTGTTGGTCAATCGGCAATACTCGCTCTCGGCTTCGTGATTCTTGCGAATAGCCGGCCTTTCGAGGGATTCATTTTCGCGATGCCGGTGGCGCTCACCATGATGGTCTGGCTGTTTGGGTCGCAACGTCCACCCGCACGGCAAGCCCTCGCGCGCGTCCTTCTTCCGATGGCTATCGTGCTTTTGATGGGCGGGCTTGCGACAGGGTGGTACTACTACAGAGTCACCGGGTCGGCTTTCCGGATGACTTACGAAACAAGCGCCGCACAGTACGGGACCGCTCCATATTTTGTGTGGCAGACGCCCCGCGCCCTGCCCAGGTATCACCATCCTGTAATGCGCGACTACTACCGCTGGTTCCTCGATGAGTTCAACAGAAACCGCACAGTCAGGGGATATTTGCAGCGGGCTGCGGAAAAACTTGGCACTTGGTGGCAGTTTTATTTGGGTCCGCTGATGACAGTGCCATTGCTGGCGATCTCCCGAGTCGCGCGTGAACGCAAAATGATTTTGCCGATATTGATCTGCGCAGTCATGGCAGCTGGATTAGCGTTGGAAACCCGGACCTTAGCCCATTACTTTGCTCCAGCCACCGGCGCGCTCTATATTCTGCTAACGCAAGGTCTGCGCTATTTGCGGTGGTGGCGGCGGCCAGAGGGTATTGGACCTGCCATAGTGCGCGCCCTTCCGGTGATAGCTTGCGGGATGATTCTGCTGCGCGTGATTGCAGCGGCAACTCATACGCCGATCGAGCCACGGTGGCCGCGCGGGAATCTGGAGCGGGCTGCAATCGTGCGCCAGCTCGACCAAGTGCCAGGCACACATCTGGTGTTTGTCTGCTACGGCTCGCATCACGATATTCATCAGGAATGGGTCTGGAACGAGGCAGATATTGACAACGCTAAAGTCGTATGGGCGCGCGATATGGGTGAGAATGCAAACGACGAACTAGTCAGATACTTCGGTGCGCGCCATGCTTGGCGCATCAATGGCGATGATTCTCCTGCCAAACTTGAGCCGTATTCAGCTGGGCCGATGAACAACTGATCAGAATGGAGGCAGACGCTGGAGACAGGTACTGAACCTACCTCAGTCGGTTGGCTCACGGCGCGGCGTCTGCGCGCTCACGGGACGATTCTCGCCCTTTGTCTTTGGCTGATGTATGGGTGGAACCTTGCGACGCCCGGCCTGCGCGACCGCAGCGACAATCTTAAAGGAACCGACTTTCTGCATCTCTACACGCTGGGATCGCTGGCGGAGGCACACCGCGGCGCCGATTTATACGACATGAACGCGCAGACTGTGCTGGCGAGGCAGCGCCTGCCAGAGGCGGCGGGCATAAGATACCTGCCCTTGTATCCGCCGCAGGTTTCGATGCTCTTCGCGCCGCTGGCGCGCCTCTCTTATGGCTGGGCGCTCGCTCTGTGGTGGGGTTGTAGCGTTGCCCTGTACGGCATCTGCTGCTATGGAGTATGGCGAGTCTGCTCCAACCTTCAGGATCACGGTGGCCTCGTCATGCTGCTCGCAGCTGGATTCCCTGCCTTTTTTCACTTAGTCGCGTGGGGACAGACGTCTGCGCTGGCCCTGGCGTGCTTCACGATTATGTTCTTTCTGCTGCGTGCCCGGCGGGAATTCCTGGCGGGGCTCGCACTGGGCTGCCTCATCTTCAAGCCGCAGCTGGGCGTGGCCGCGGCCGTGCTTTTTATTTCGTTGGGAAGCTGGAGGGTTGTAGCCGGGGCGGTTCTTTCCTCGGCCGCCGAACTCTCGGCCGCAATTTTTTATTACGGAGTTCAGCCGCTGTGGGCCTGGCTGGCTGCGATGCGCAACGCACCCTCAGCCCAGGCGCTGCTGGAACCCAGGCCCTATCAAACTCACTCGCTGCGGACGTTCTGGAACCTGCTGTTTCCCTGGGATCATCTTGCGTTCGGATTGTACGTTCTGAGCGCGGCTGCCGTTCTCGGCTTGACGATCGCGATCTGGAAGCGCGGGCCGTCACGGCCGCTGGCCTTGCGATATTCTGCGCTGCTTCTGGCTTCGGTCCTGGTGGCGCCGCACCTTACGGTGTATGACCTGGTAATTCTGGCTCCGGGGATTCTCCTGCTGGCCGACTGGCTGGTGGGGCAGCCGCCCAGTTCGTTGACTCGGAGCCTTGGAACCATCCTCTATTTGATTTATGCCCTGCCCCTGTTGGGACCGTTGGCGCGGTGGACGCACGTGCAACTCTCGGTCGTCGCCATGGCGGCCGGTGTGTACGTGATCTGGCGCATCCGTCGTGAGGATGTTCCTGCCTCGGCTGTTGCAAAAACAGCTTAAACCGCGAAGAACGCTGAGGAATCCCAAAGGACGCGAAGGGAGGCCCGGGTGAACCGCGTCGTCCGAGGAGCCAAACCTTCAGAGAAGCACTACCGCGACCCGAACAGAAACGTGAGGGCTTCCGGAAAGCGCCGCGCCCAGGCTGATTCGTGATGCGAAGCGCCCGGATCAATGACCAGCTTCAGGCGCCTGTCGCCGAGTCCGGCGCGACGGAAAATGCCGGCCAGTTCCCGCACGTCGTCCACCACGCTCTGATCGCGCTCTTGGCGTCCGGTTTCAGACGTGCCCGTGGCCAGGTAAACCCGCTCCGGCCAGCGCTCTACTTCGTGGCTGTCACGGATCGCCTGCCGGTTTGAGGCCCATAGCGATGGGCTTTCGAGCAGCAGTCGCCCGAACACACCCGGGCGCACCCCGGCGGTGTAGAGCGCGATGAGCGCTCCCAGCGATGAACCTCCCAAGCCGGTGTTCTCCGGCCCGGTGGCCACGCGGTAATTGCGGGCAAGAAAGGGCATCACTTCCTTGATCAGGAAGTTGGGATAACGGGTTCCCTGGACGCGCAGCATCATGGGATGCAGCGAACGATGCGGCATGTATTCGCGGATGCGGCCCCGACCGGCATTGTCGAGCCCCACGATGATCATCGGTGGGATGACGTCTTCGCGAATCAAGCGGTCGCCGGCTTCATCGGCTTGCCACTCAATTCCCGTGAACGACGTCGTCGCTTCGAACAGATTCTGGCCGTCATTCAGGTACAGCACGGGGTAGCGGCGGCCGGCGTTCGAGGAATCGTCGTAGCCGGGGGGAAGCCAAACGCGGAGGAAGCGCGTGTTCCGGAAAGTGCGGCTGCGAAACTGGTGCAGGCGCAAGTCTCCGGTGGCCGACTCCCCGCGGATCACACCGGCAGTTCTGGGGCCTTGACTGTCTGTTGTCTGGATTTCTTCCATCAGGAAAAGGGCCCTACCAGAATACAACGGCTGCCGGGTTTCACGCGCCCGCACCTCTCGCTTTGACCACGATCGCGAGAACGCTGATCAGGAAAATCAGCAACAGCGAGATCAGGCACAGGATGCACCATGTGGTCAGCAGATAAGCTTCTACATAAGTCAGATACAAGGCAAAGGCCAATCCGGCGAGGGCTACGCCCAGCAGGCGGTTTGGGGTTTCGGGCCGCGATTTCCAGAAAGTGGACAGGACCAGAAGCGCGGCATAACCGGCGACACCGATCCCGGCCACCGGAATCCCCACGATGCTGGAATACTCGCTGCGGTTCACGATATCGCAACTGAACTGCTGGCTGAAATCGCAGAATTCGGTCGCCGACTTCGCGTAGTGACGCTGCAAGGAGATGGCCGACACGATCATGCCCGCCAGGGACAGAACGGCGAGGGATGCGAAGAGGATTCGACCGCGACTGGGTGCAAGATATCCTTCAGAAGACGGAGGATTCGACCCGGTCACGGCAGGCTGCACCCAGTCTTGTCGCTCAATGCGTCAAGCGACAAGACTCCCTCTTTCGGCGGGTTCGCGCCGAATTGCCAACTGGGGAACAGCGTCACACCCGCAACTTTGCAGTCGAAAGCGAGTTCTTTCGAGCCCTTCACGGCGCACTCGGTGTAGGGGACGTAGCGGAAAGCCGCGCCAAACATGTCTTTCTGTTCGAGGCAGTGCGGACACCAGTAAAGGCCGTACATCCGGGCCTGCTTCGTGGCCAGGCACTTCGCGAAGTTGTCGTACTTGTGATTCTTGTAGTACCAGCCTGCTCCATACGCGCCCGCCAGCAGAATCAGGATCATGCCCCAGATGAGGTACTTGCGATTGATCGTGCTGCCGGCGTCCGCGCCCTGATGCTCCTGCTGCCGCATTCTGCGTTCTTCAGACATAGCCCATTTCTTATATCACGGCTGCTAGACCACGACCTGTAACGCTCCGGGCAGCACATCCAGTTCCTCACAATGCAGGGTCAACACTTCCCCATCCACCATGACATCAACGGGGGCGTCGAGGTTGAACTCCAGGTGGCGCACGGCCTTGCGCTCCGCCAGCGGATGCTCGATATGCGTGCCGTCGTACAGAGTGGGCAGGTTGCGGATCAGACCCAGCCGTCCGATCGGCCCCCAGCGAACGTATTCCATCAGGCCGTCGTCAATCTCGGCCTTAGGCGCAATCATCATGGTGCCGCCGGTGAATTTGCTGTTGTTGAAGGTCAGGAAAAGACAGCGGCGGGCGTCGAATTCGGTCTCGCCTTCGGCTCGCACCGGGAAGGGGCGGCGCTTGAAGCGTGCCAGGGTGAGGAAAATGGAGGCCATGTATCCGAGTTCTCCCCATCCACTGAAGCGGCGGGCACGGAGGGTCGCCACATCGGCGGTGAAACCCAGGCTCAACAGGTTGATGTAATGAATGACGCCGGCCCGGTGGCGCAAACGCAGCACGTCGCAGGTGCGACTACGCCCAGCCAACAAAGAATCGAGAGCATGATCGAGGCCGCGGTTGCTGAAGTCGCGCAGGAACGAGTTGCCCGTGCCCAGCGGCAGGAAGGCCAACGTCGGGCGCCCGCCGCTGAGGGCCTGCGGATAGAGACCATTCACGATTTCATAGGCAGTGCCGTCGCCACCGACGGCGATGAAGTTACGCTGGCCGCGGTCATAAGCTTCGCGTGCAATCCGAGTGGCTTCTCCGGAAGTGCTGGTTTCCGCGACTTTGACCTCAACGCCACCAGCGCGCAGACGCTCCAAGGCCGGAAGCAGCAGTTTGCGGCTCCGTCCGCCGCCTGCCGCCGGATTCACGATTGCAAGATAGGTTTGCCCCAAGGTTCCAGATCCATTCGCCGCAAATAATGGCTGCGCCGGTCACAAGCCCACGATTGCTTCCCGCGCCACGGACTTCCCGATCTCTTCGGCCAGCGCCTGGCGTTTGATCTTCATGGAGGCGGTGCGGGGGAAGTCTTTTTCCCAGATCAAATATCCGCTGGCGCGTTTGAAATCGGGCAACCGCCGGTTTCGCACCGAGATTTCTTGCAGCAACTGGCTGTCGAATTTCTGATTCTGCTCCAGCCGGAGTACAAGCGTCAGAACCTCGTGGCCGAGTTCCTTCTTCGGCCAGATGTAGTTGGCGGCAAACACAGAGTACTCTTTCACCGGCAACCCGTCGAAAACAGTTTCGATGTCTTCCGGGTAGATGTTCTTGCCGCCTTCGGTGACGATCATGTTCTTCTTGCGCCCGAGCAGATGCAGATGACCTTTGCGATCCAGGCGACCCAGATCGCCGGTTAGAAGCCAGCCATCAATGATGGTTTCCATGGTGAGTTCGGGGTCATTCAGATAGTGCGACATGACCGTGGCGCTGCGGACGACGACTTCCCCAACTCCCTCGGCGTCGGGATTCAGGATGCGCAGGTCAACTCCCGGCAGGGGCTTGCCCACAGTGTCAGCGCGGAACGGCCTGAGATCGTTGAGCGTGAGAGCTGTGCCCGCCTCGGTAAGACCGTAGCCGTTGACCACCGGAATGCCGAGATCGTAGAAGAACTGCATGGTGGAAGGCTCCATGAAAGCGCCGCCGGTGATCAAAGCCAGCAAGTCGCCCCCAAAGGCGCGGTGCACGCTGCCCAGCAGCATGCGGCTGAGCTTCACGCGGGGCTGACCGCGGGTCAGGAGTTTGTTGATCGCGATCATAGTGTTCAAAAAGGCGCGTTTCCATGACGGCAATTCGTCGAACTTCGCACGCAGGCCGCGCTCCAGATTCTTCACGATCACGGGGACCAGCGACACGTAAGTGATGCGATAGCGGACAAAGGCGTCACGCACAAACTCGGGACGCAGCGTGCGCAGGTGCACCACGCAGGCGCCGCAGACAAAAGGCCCGATGAATCCCACCATGAAATCAATCGCGTGATTGGTGGGCAGAATGCTCAGGTAGCGGACGCCCGGCCAGAAGGGATACCAGGCGGTGAGGGACCGGCACTGTTCGATATAGTTTTCGTGGGTGAGCACGCAGCCCTTGGGACGTCCGCCGGTTCCCGAAGAATAGACGATGCAGGCGATGTCTTCCCGTTGCCGCATGACGAAGTCGGGGGCGCCCTTGCGTTTGAAGTCCTCCCAGCGGAAAGCGCCAGAGAGGTCCGCCCCCAGGGGGGCTTCGGTCACGAGAACGACCTTGGTCGCAATCTTCTGAAAATCCGGTTCCTGGGTGATGGCCTGCCACAAGTGGTACTCGACGACCAGCGCCTTGGCTTTGGAGTGAGCCAGCAACTGCAGGTGCTCAATTGCGGTGAGCTTGTAATCCAACGGGACGAGCACGCCACCGCAATAAAAGATGGCGTAGGCGGAAATCAGCCACTTTGACTGATTCGTCATGATGATGGCCGCGCGGTTGCCGGTATCGAAGTCGGCGTCTTCGAGGGCGCGCGCCAGGGGCAGGGCGATTTCCTTGAAGTCGGAGTAGGTCAGGCGCACTTTCTCGCGATCGCGGTCCGCTTCGATCAGGCAGATTTCGGCGGAAAAGCGGTCGAGCGCGTCGCGCAGCGCCGCGCCCAGACAAGTGTATTGGCGGAGATCGAGCATAAGAAACTGTTGATTTTTGATTGTAGATTGTCGATTGAACGTGAAGATACGGCGCTGATGGCGATGTTCCCTGACAATCAACAATCAAAAATCAACAACCAGCAATTTGGTTCTAGAGCCGCGCCTGAATCTTGCCGGCCAGGGTGCGGAAGTCACTCACGCCCTGCAGTTCATAATCCGGCAACTCGACATGGAAGTGGTTTTCGAGCATAGTCAGCAGGTCGAGCGTCTGCAGGCTGTCAATGCCGAGCGCTTTGAAAAAGTCTTCATCGGGAGACAGTTTTTCACGGGGCACTTGGAAGTGCGCGGCAGCAAGATTCAGGATTTCGTCGAGCGTGTTTTCAGCAGTTTGCATAAGCAGTCATTCTAATGCAGTCATGCCAATTCAGTTCGGTTAGGGCAAATACGGCTGCGCGTCTGTGCTTTCGACAAATTTCTTCAATCCCGCTTCTACCGCGGGTCGCGCAAATAGCTCGCAGAAAATGTCAATTTCCCGCCGCAATTCGTCATGCGGGATGGGTTTAATGAACTGCTTCGCCTCGACTGCGGTGTGGCGGTCGAACTTTGCCATCTGTGCCGCGGTTGCGCGAGCGACTCGCAGCGCTTCGCCCTCAGAGACAACCTGACTCACCAGACCGATCTGCTGGGCCTTGGTAGCGTTGAAGCTGCGGCCGGTCAGGAGCAGGTCACGAACTATCGCATTTCCCAGATCCCGCTTCAAGCGCGGGATTCCGCCGAATCCGGGAATCAATCCCAGCCTCAGTTCGGGAAAGCAGAAGCGGGCCATCTTGTCGGCGATGATCAGGTCGCAGACGAGAGCGAGTTCGAATCCGCCGCCGAATGTGACCCCATGGACCGCGGCGATCGTGGTCAGTGGCGAGGAATCGATCCGGTTTAACACGCGATGAATGCGCTCCAGAAAATCACGCACGCCCTGCACGGCCTGCGACTTCTCCATCGCTTGCGAGCGCTGGTAGAGTTCGCGCAGATCCGCGCCGGCGCAGAAACCTGACTCCAGCTCGCTGTATACGATGAGCGCATGCGCGTCGCGCTCCAGATCGTCGAGGGCCTTCGCAAACTTCTCGAATTCCCCCAGGGAAAGCGATCCCAGTTCGTTGCAGGGCGGGCGGTGGAGGGCCAGTTCGATGACCCCGCTCTTCAGTTCCCACGATAGCGCCTGCCCTTTGAATTGCTTCACGCCTGAGATCGCCCCTTTCGCCGCCTTAATTCAGCCTAGACTGCGTGCTTCACCTTGTACATATCTTCGATCTCGTTTTTCATACGGGCGGAGATCAAGTCGCGCTTCAGTTTGCCGTTGGCCGTGAGCATTCCATTCTCCACGGAGAACGCCTCCAGACGCAGGCAGAACGCCCTCACCTGCTTGTAGTGCGGCAGTTGGGGGTTTACCTCGTCGAGGGCCACCTGCACTTGTTCGCCGGTCACGCTGCCGGTGACCAGCGCAGCGAGATAGCCACGGCCGTTGCCCACGACGACCACCTGCTGCGCACCCGGCAGATGAAGGGCGATTTCTTCTTCGATCATTTCCGGAGAAATCTTGTGCCCCGAGCCGAGAACAATCAGATTCTTGATCCGGCCGGCGATGCGCCAGTTGCCGGAGGCGTCCATTTCTCCCTGGTCGCCGGTATGAAACCATCCGTCGCCCAGTACTTCGGCGGTCTGCTGCGGACGATTCCAGTAACCGGGGAAGATGTTGGGGCCGCGCACGACGATTTCATCATTCTCGCCCAGCCTCATCTCGATGCCGGGAATTGCGGGCCCGACGCGGCCCGGTACCGGATTCGCCGGATCGTCCATGGTGCAAATGCCGGTCGTTTCCGTCAGCCCGTAAACCTGCAACACCGGGATGCCGAGCATGCTGAAGTAGTCTTGCGTCTCGGGAGTGAGCGGGGCTGAGCCACAGATCAGAGCTCTTAGATTCTCTCCCGCCATTTTCTTGCGGATCGTGGGAAAGACCAGAGCGTTCGCCAGCCCGAGCCAGATGGAGTCAGTTGCCTGCAGCTGCTTTTCGTTTTGCCGTATCCATGCCACTTTGGCCCTCGAATAAATCGCCCGGGCAATGCCGCCCTTCTCTGCGATCTGTTCGTCCACGCCGCGCCGCATGCGCTCGAGCAATTGCGGCACGTTCAGGAAGTAGTGCGGCGCTACAGCGGGCACGTCGTTCGGAATTTTCGTCAGATCGGTGTTCAACGTCACCAGGCTGCCGCGAAGAATAAACGTCAAGACCGCGATCCAGGACGCGCAAAAACTAAATGGCAGGTAATGGAAGACGCGGTCCTGTCCCCAGCGGCCACCCATCAGCGAATCCAGCCGGGCGGACGTGCAGCCCAGCATGAATCCGACATTCCCTGCAGTTAACACAACTCCCTTCGCTTCGCCGGACGTGCCCGAGGTGTAGATGATGGTCACGGGATCGGCATCGCGCACCTGCGGGCGATCAAGCTGAACTCCGGCTACGCCGGCAAAAATCTCGTCAAACAGGAAATGCGGCGCAGAGGGCCAGGTTCGCTGAATTCCATCGCGTAAGGTCGCATCGCCGCAGCAGATGAGCGCCGGCGTGCTGTCTTTCATCATCGCGACCAGTTCGGCCGGGGCCTGGCGGAAATAGAGCGGAACCACAATCAGTCCTTCGGCGATGGCGGCCAGGTTCATCGCGATCCAGCGAATGCTGTTCGCAGCCAGCAGGCCGCAGCGGTCGCCCTTCTGCAGTCCTTTGGCCGCCAGAAATGTTCGCGCCTTCTGGATAAGCTCCAGAAATTCGCTGCCGGTCATCCCCGTGACCTGGCTGTCGCGGATTTCCTGCAGCACACGGACGTCCGCGCCTGCGTTGGATTGCGACGCCTTGAACTGCGGCGCTTTGAGCTGCGAGAAGATGTCACCAACGAAGGGCATAGGTGTGGTTGCGAAAGTGCGATCAGCTATAAGCCGCCGCCAATTGGCGCAGCGAGGAACTCATCGGCGGCAGGTAGTCATCCCAGCTCCATTCGCCCCGTCGCGTTGGGAAGTCGGGATAGAGGCGCTGCACCTCTTCTTCAAGGAAAACGCCCATGCGCGCCATAACTTTGAGATTCTTCACGACCGTTCGGGCAATTCCGTCGGCGATACGTTCGCCCTGCGTGGCCAGAACCTCAAGCGCCGCGAGCAACCTTTGCTCCAGATCGGGATCGTCCACGTTCATCAGCAACTCCTCATGCCCACGCTCTCGCATCAGATTACGGATGCGCTCGTCCATGGTGATGCCGGCCGAAGGCACCAGCGCGGGCATGGAGGTCACTATGCCGTGATAGCGCGAGGAGGCCATCATGTGGCAGGCGCGCAGAATGCTGACCAGTTCGTACATGTTGTACTGGTCGGAGGTCAGAACGGGCACGCCGCCCAACTGCTCGGCAATACGGTTGGCGGGACGAGCGTCGAGGCGCTCGGTGGCCGCCAGAATCACGAACACATTGCGCCGCTTGCGGAAGGCGTCCACCGCGCCGGCAATGGAAGTCAGATAGTGCTGGTAGGCGCGATCGGCCGCCGGGCCCGAGTTGTGAAAGTAGACGGTGCGGTAATGGCTCTCTTTGTATGCGCCCGTGAGGCTGTGCAGCGCGTACTTGGCGACTGACGCCCGCACGGGCCATTCAAAGGGATTGATGGGGCACACGACCAGCACCGGAGTTCGTCCTTCCCATCCGACTTGCCGGAGGGCGTTCTGCCCGTATTCTGCGGGCCGCGGTTCGAAGGTCCAGGCAGTGTCGGTACCCAATTCGGTCGGAACGCCGAGTTCCCGCAGCACCGCGCGCGACTCTTCGTTGCGCGTGATCACCAGAGAATTCCTGCAATAGCGCGCGCACATCTTGGCCACCAGCGGATCCATGTGACCGGCCTCAGCGCCGTAGCCTACCGAGAGTTTGTTCTGCGCGGCTGCTATACCGAGCGAACCGATCATCATCGTGGTCAGGGCATTGGCGAACTTGCTCTTGAACATCGAGCCTTCGCAGGCGACCACGCCGTGATGCCGGGGCACTTCGTTCGCCAGGAATGGCGGAAAAATGTCGGGCAGGTGCACCTGGTTGGTGCCGTCGAAGTATCCCTTCGAGAACTCGAAGTTCTGGCTCATCACGCTGAACTCAACCTGGCTGGCGCCGAGGATATGGCGAATCTGGCGCAGCATCTCTTCGACGCGCACGTCCGATCCCATGTTGCGTGTGCCGTTGTACCCGGCGAAGAGCAGCTTCAGTTTTTCGCCCGGTTGCCAGGGTGCGCCTCCGCCGAGGATCCACCTGGTTTTCGCGCGCTCGATGTTGCCGCTGACCCACGCTTCCAAAATGAAATCCATCATGCGGCGGTACCTCCCGCGGCGGCGGGCCAAGGCTGGTAGTTGTAGCGAAAATTATTCTCGCGGCTGAATTTCAGCAGCGGGAAACTGTACTGGGAAAAAGGCACCGGCTTGCGTCCCAGTTCGAAGGTCACGCGCGTGTTATCGAACACGGTGTTCCACACCAGATAAGGCATGAACACTTTCATCAGCGAAGCGCCGTAGCCGAGCGACCCCTTGCGGTTGGAGAGGAAGTTGACGGAGCCGGCAAACGGCTTCTCCGTAAAGGGCAGAAACATGGGGCAGCGTTTCTGTTGCGCCGCGGCCAGCGCCGTCGTCAACTGGCGGAAGGTCTGCGAAGACGTGCCCGAGGAAAGATGATAGGTGTCGTAGTTCGGCTGATCCTTCTGGTGCAGCGTGGCGATGGCATCGGCAACGAAGTCCACATTCACGATGTCAATCTTGTCGTTGGGACGGAACGGCAGCACGGGCAGACCCGCCAGAAACACAAACGCCTTGACCATATCGAACTGCGTCGTCTCGGCATGGCGGCTGTCGCCGAGGACGATGCTGGGGCGGAAAACCGTCTTGGGCGTGTCGGGGAGCAGCACTCGCGTCATGTGCTCGCAAAACTTCTTCGTACGCGCGTAGGGATCGTAGTCGGAGCGGTCCCACTCGATGGAGCGATCCTCGGTGACCACTTCGTTGTGGCGCTTGCCGGCCACGGCCACGGTGCTGACCTCGCTGAAACGCCGGAGGCCATGGTAGTGCTCGGCATGCCGAGCCAGCGTCAGGACTTCGAGTGTGCCTCGCAGGTTCACATTCAGGCAGCTTTTTTCCGACTTCCGGTTCAGCGACGCGGCGCAGTGAATGACGGAGTCTGTGGTGTGAACCAGTCGGTCGTATTCGTCGCGATTGAGGCCGAAACCGGGCGAAGTCAAATCGCCGCAGAACACCCGCATCTTGGTCTGCAGGAATTCGAAGAAACGCGGGAAATTCAAGTGCAACTGCAGAGACTGCCAAAGGCGCAACTGGGCCTCCTGCGGGTCGCGCGCCCGCACCAGCAGATTCAGCGCGGCGCCGTGGCCTTCCAGCAGATTGGCGGCGACGTGCGCGCCGATGTATCCGGTCGAACCGGTCAGGAATATCGCCACGTGGCTCCGTTGGTCCCGGTCTTCACGGCGATGCCGTTGGCGGGCGCAAGTTGAAAGCTGCGAGGAGGCCGCGCTTCCAGAGGCCGGCCTTCGATCAAAGGATAAGTCCAGCGGCGCAGCGCCGGGATGTGAATGTTGATCCAGTACTCCCACCAATCGAGCGCCCGCGTATCGTAAGCGAAATCGTCCAGCTCCTCGGGAACGAGCGCGTGCGAGAGCTTCTCGATATTTTCCGCCGCGAAATCATGCTCATGCAGCAGGATAAACGGCTCGAACAGTTCAATCAGCTTTTCCACGCGTTCCAGGTTGCGCTCGGTCTTAACCAGGGGCGCCTTCCGCAGTGGCAGCGGAGACATGATGCGCTGAATGGACTTCACGATCGCCTTCTGCGCCGGCGCCGACATGCGGTTATAGCGCGTCTTCGAGACCGGAATCGCATCAAAACGCAGGCGCAGCCAGGATTCCAGCCCTTCCTGGGCGCGGTAATGCTTGCGGTGCGCGAGAGAGGTCAACTCGATGCACCGTCCCATGTCGCAGGGATTGGTGACCGAGGTCGCAAGCTGATACAGGGGGGCATGCCGGCGCTCCATGACGGCGGCGGCAATCAGGGTCATGCCCGCGCACACCGCATCTACTGGAATGATGTCCAGCCGCTTGCTTTCGTTGGAAGGCAACTGGCGGAAATATGTGCCCAGCAGATAAGAAAGCGAAGCCGAAGTGTTGATGCCTTCGTTCCATCCCAGAAACGGCTTCGAGACTGAGGTTTCCACGATCGCGGGACGCACCACGGCAATCGGCAGTCCCGCGCCGCGTTTGGCGATCAGCGATTCGGCCAGACTCTTGGTGAGCGTGTAGGTGTTCGGCCAGCCCAGTTCCTTGGCGCGCCGCGTCCCGGCTTCGGTCAGGTAGGTCTTCAGCCAGCGAACCCGGTTCTTGCGAATCTGGTTTTCTAGCGCCGCGCCCTGAAGGTCTTTCGCGGCGTGTTCTTTGGAACGCGCCTGCAGGCGCAGTCCCGAGGTGACTTCCTCGCTCTCGGACTGCGTGTCGGCCCGCTTGATCAACTCATGCAGGGTTTTCCATTCCTGTTCGGCATCGAAGCCGTCCAAGCCGCGCGGGCTATAGTTGGGAATCAGCTTCTCGCTGACCCGACCATCCTGTTCGCCAGCCACGTAGCAGGTCGAAAGATGCAGCAGGCCGGCATGGTCGGCGGTCCGCATGAAATCAACTACGTGAACCGCGGCATCCGTATTGGTCGTGAGCGCATCGCGCAGGTCGGGATTGAAATCGGTCAGGCCCGAACTGTTGATGATCAAGTCGAGATCCTTCTGCAGGCGGCGCGAGGTCTCAAAGCTCAGCCCCAGACCCGGCTGGGTCACGTCGCCTTCGACAACTTCGATCTTCTCGCGCAGAAACTCTGGGAGACTGTCTCCGTAGCGCTCAAAAAGCGGATCGAACACGGGAGAATCTTCGACCATCTTCTCAAAGCGCCGCTCCGCCGGATTCGATTTCTGCCTGCGAATCAGCAGGTAGATGCGCTTCACGTCTGGCAAATCCAGCAGGGTATTGGCCAGCCATACCTTGCCGATGAACCCGGTCACGCCGATCAGCATGACGTGCTTTCCGGCAAAAGCCCGCCGGACGGAAAATCTCTGGGACTGCTTCTGGCCGTCAAAATGGACGACGGGCCGTTCGGGCGCCGCGGCCTGTCGCTCTGCCGGAATCGCCGCCGCGCGCAGAGCCTCGAGGGAAATGTCCAGATGGCGAGCTAGGGTCTTGGGAGCCCGGCGGCCGTCCGGCATGTTTTCGCGGAAGGGAGCAAACGCGCCGCGCGGGCGGATCACCGGCTCCAGCAGCCTGCCGGTCGCCACGCCATCGCGAAACTCCAGGCGGTTGGCCACGATCCGCTTGACCCCCAGATGCTGGGCCAGAGGGCGCATGATGTGCTCCAGCGCCTGGCTCACCAGCACCACATCGGCGCCAGCCTGCACCAACTCTTGCACCTTTTGCACGCCCTGCTCTTTCAAGCGCGGCTGCAGTTTGTATTGGAAGTACTCCTCACCCAGCAGATCGAGGCGGTCGCGGGTGACCCCGCGCAGGACGGCGTGCACCATTCGTGTGGCAAATTTGCGGTTGGTGGAGTACAGGAACGGGCGCAATAAGGCCGCCAGAAAGATCAGGCCGCGGCGACGGAAGCGCTCGCTGAAGGTCTGAGCGTTCCAGGTGAAGAAAGCCACCGGCCTGACGACGGTCAGGTCAAGGAGGCTGCCTTCCACCCGCCAGTAGACGGTGGGGGCCGCACTGGAATTGTGGTTTACCGATTCCAAGATAATCTTCGTTCCTACTATGGGGCTCCCTTATCAACAGGCAGACGAAGTCCCTATTGTAAACAATTGAGGGGATGGAGCGAAGGGGAAGGCGGCAGATTGCGCTTCCCGGCCCCGAAATCGCAAAAACCAGACCCCAAGCGACCTCCCGCCTCATTTCTCCTTTTCATCGCCTATCTGCCGCCCCACGGCGAGCGCAATTATGCCGCTGAGGGCCACGGTCGCCCCGATCGCCAGCAGCCCTCCCTGAAACCCGCCGTTTGCGGTTCGAAAGAATCCGACGACGTCGGGGCCGAAATATCCGCCGAGATTTGCCAGGGAATTGATGACGGCGATGCCAGCGGCTGCTGAGAGACCCGCCATACGCGAAGTGGCCATCGCCCAGAAGGGTCCCACCATCGCCTCGGCACAGGCCAGCCCGAGCCCGATGCCAGCTACTACCAAGACCGGAGAATTTCCGTACCCGGCCGCCGCGAGCCCAGCCGCTCCCACAAAGGCAGGAATTGCGGTGTGCCAGCGGCGCTCGCCGCTACGGTCGGAGTGCATCCCGACCAGAACCATCACGATAGCGGCGACCAGGAACGGAACCGCCGCCACCACGCCCGTCCAGATATAGCTGAGCCCCGACACAGCACGGATCACCGTCGGCAGCCACAAAGTGACCCCGTACGCCGTGGTCGAGACGCCGAAGTAGACCAGCGACAGCAGCCAGATCCTCGGACTGAGAAGAACTCGCAGCAGACTGCCCTGCGGCAGGCTTGATTCTGCCTGCTGCTCGCTCGCCAACTTCTCGAGCAGCCAAGCGCGCTCCTCGCCCTTCAGCCAGCGTGCCTCCTGCGGGCTATCTGAGAGAACCCGGTACACGGTTGCTCCGAGCAGGATGGCAGGCGCGCCCTCCATCAGGAACATCCATTGCCAGCCGGCGAATCCGGCTCCATGAAGCCCGAGCAAGGCCCCGGAGATCGGGCTGCCGACAATGCCCGCGATGGGATTCGCCGTCATGAACCAGGCCACGGCCCGGGCCCGGGCGTTAGCCGGGAACCATCGCTTCATGTAGAGGATCATGCCCGGAAAGAATCCGGCTTCGGCCGCTCCCAGCAGGAAGCGCATCGCATAGAAGCTCCGTGGCCCATGAATGAAGATCATCAGGCAGGAGATCACTCCCCAGGTCGCCATCAGGCCTGAAATCCAGCGCCGGACGCCGAACCTTTCCAGCACGAGATTGCTGGGCACCTGGAAAAGGAAGTACCCGGCGAAAAACATCCCCGCAGCACGCCCGTAAACGCGGTCGCTGATGCCAAGTTGGTCGCGCATCTGCAGCACCGCGAAGCTGACGTTGATGCGGTCGAGGTAGGCGACGATGTAAAGCAGGAACAGAAACGGCATCAGCCGCCACATCAGCCGGGAGACGACGCTGGATTCGAGGCGGTTGGGTACGGTTTCCAAGAGCATTCCCGGAGGCTGATTTTGATGCCCGAGGATTCTACGCCAAGCCGAGCTTTTCCCGAATCGTGGCGGCGATTTCCGGGGGCGAGGATGTGATGCCGACGGTCAAGGCAGTTTCCGTTTCCTCCAATTCGGCGAATTGGCTGGCCAGAATCTGCTCGCCCGCAAAGTGTCCTTGCCGCGAGCGCAGGCGTTCTGCGATTAAGTCGGCGCTTCCCTGCAGATACACAAATCTGACCTCCGGGCCGGCTTCCAGTTGCTGCCGGTAGCTGCGTTTCAACGCCGAGCACGCCAGCACAACGTTGCGGCTGTGAGCGATCCAAGTGGTGATCTCAGCGCGAAGGCGTTCCAGCCAGGGCTGACGATCCTCGTCCGTGAGCGGGATGCCGCGCCGAATCTTCTCGACGTTGCCTTGCGGATGGAAGTCATCCGCGTCGGCGAACTCCCATCCCAGTTGTTGGGCCAGCAGACTTCCAACGGTCGTTTTGCCGGCGCCCACCACTCCCATCACAATGACGACCATGTGAGATTCCAGCCTTGCCTGTCTCCTAGGTGAGCTTTCTCGGCGCCGGTCCTAAGGTTGTCGAAGATTATGCCATGCGGCAGCAGAAATGCCGCCGGCAAAGACGATTTCCCGCCGCTCATCGTAAAATGCGCAGAGGCTGCCGATTGAAACTCACCGAAGATCCGCACCGACGGCTGAACGCCCTGACCAACGAGTGGGTGCTGGTCTCTCCCCATCGCGCCACGCGCCCCTGGCAGGGGGAAGTGGAGCAATCGAAGACCACACCAGCGCCGGCTTACGACCCGAACTGCTATCTCTGTCCCGGAAATCCTCGGGCCGGAGGGATTCGCAATCCCGCATATTCCTCGACTTTCGTCTTTGAAAATGACTTTGCGGGTCTAAGTCCAAGCACGCTGCCGGATCGTTTGGATCTTGACGGCATGGGGTTGCTCGTCGCCGAAGCGGAACCCGGCATCTGCCGCGTAATCTGCTTCTCTCCGCGTCACGACCTGACGCTGGCGACGATGAGCCCGGATGAGATTGCACCGGTGGTTCGCACCTGGATGGATCAGTTCAGGGAGCTGGGCGCCATCGAGGGCATTCGGCACGTCCAGATTTTCGAGAACCGCGGCGCCATGATGGGCGCGAGCAATCCTCATCCCCATTGCCAGGTCTGGGCGACGTCTTCAATTCCGGAAGCGCCCGCCAAAGAACTGGCCGCACAGCGCGCCTACTGGAAATTGCACAACCGGTGCCTTCTGTGTGACTACATCCGGTTGGAAAAAAAGCAGCAGGTTCGCCTGGTTTGTCAGAACGACAATTTTCTGGCCCTGGTGCCTTTCTGGGCGGTTTGGCCGTTCGAGGTTCTGCTCTGCAGCCGGCGCCACTTCGGGAGCATGCAGGACTTCACCGCGGACGACGTTCGATCGCTTGCCCAGATTCTTCAGCAAGTGACTTCGACCTACGACAAGGTGTTCAACGCTCCCTTCCCTTATTCCATGGGCTTTCACCAGTCGCCAACGGATGGTCCGGATCACTCCGAGTGGCACTTTCACGCGCATTTCTATCCGCCGCTGCTGCGCTCGGCGGCAATCCGCAAGTTTATGGTCGGTTTTGAAATGCTGGGCATGCCGCAACGCGACCTCACCCCGGAGAGTGCGGCGGAGCGATTGCGCAAACTCGCGGCGCAATCCGCGCTGTAACTTGCAAGCTGATGACAATGTATTCTTGCGAGAGGAAGGAATCATCCTCAGTTGAGGTCTTCAGAGGTCTTAATGAGAACCATACCGCAATACGCAAAGCTAGCACTCATGATAACGGCGTTCGCAGTCATGATCGTGGCGTCAGTGGAGGCGTATCAGGCAACCGCAATTCCGACCGCAAGGCTGATCAATCCCGATGATCTGGTGAAACTCCTGCAGTCTTCCGGCAAGGAGAAGCCGCTCATGATCCAGGTCGGGTCTCGCGTTCTTTTCGCGCAGGCGCACATTCCAGGATCGGAGTACATCGGCCCGGCTTCGAGTGAGGCCGGATTGCAGCAACTGCGCAAGCGAGTCGAACCGCTGCCCCGGACAAAGTTCATCGTTCTTTACTGCGGATGCTGTCCGTGGACGCATTGTCCGAACGTTAAACCCGCCGATGATGCGCTGCGAGCTTTAGGATTCACCAACGTCAAGGTGCTGTACATCTCCGACAACTTCGGCACGAATTGGGTGGATAAGGGCTATCCAGTGGCAAAGGGAGAGTAGGCCCGGTGATGAAGGAAAAGCTTTTCATTGCCGCGCTGATTCTGGCCGCCGTCGCCGGGTTTTACGTGTTCACCCATAGCCATTCACACTCGGGAATCGCCGCTGTGAAGGATCATCCGCTTGCGCCCGACTTTACCCTCCCACAATTGGATGGACAGCAACTTCGCCTCTCTTCCTACCGGGGCAAGGTCGTTCTGCTCGACTTCTGGGCGACCTGGTGTGTTCCGTGCCGGGAGGAAACGCCGCATTTCGTGGAGTTGCAGCAGAAATATGCCGATCACGGTTTGCAGATCATCGGGGTTTCCATGGATGACGGACCTGAACCCGTCCGCAGTTTCTATCAGCAATTCCACATGAACTACCCGGTCGCCATGGGGAACGCGAAAACGGGTGAGCTTTACGGAGGAGTGCTGGGATTGCCGATCGCGTTTCTGATTGGCCGCGACGGGCGCATCGCTGCCAAATACACGGGAGCCACGGGTGCCGCAGTCTTCGAAAAGGCCATCTCTAGACTGTTACAGACTCAGTGAGTTCGCCGTGATCCCAGTCGTCGCTTTGACCTCTTCGCGCTATACTAAGGGGTTTTTGGACGGAAGGCAGGCATGCGGGAGACCATCAAGCAACTTTGGCCCGAGATTGATTGGATCAAGAACCTCCAGCTGCGTGAGCAGGTTACCCAGACTTGGATCAAGGCCCTCGAGCGCAGCCCGCTCAAGGGCGACGACCTGAACCAGATTCCGTTCACTTTGCTCGTTCCGAATTGTCCCATCACCTTTATGGAGCACAAGCGCTGTGTCGTGCACATTGCGCGCGAGAGCGCCAAAGCCATGCAATCCTTTATGGGACGTGCCCTGCCGATTGACCTGGACACGGTGATTGCGGGAGCGATTCTGGCCGACGTGGGCAAACTGCTGGAGTACGAAATCGGCCCGGACGGTAAGAGCCGGCAGAGCGAGCGCGGTGAGGCGCTGCGTCATCCCTTCACCGGCGTCGCGCTGGCGATGGAATGCGGCGTTCCAGACTCCGTGTGCCACATCATTGCCGCTCATGCCGCCGAAGGCGATCTGGTCAAGCGAACCACCGAAGCGTTCATTGTGCATCACGCCGACTTCATGGCGTTTCTGCCCTTCAAGAATCCGAAAAACATCCGAGTGAAATCGTAAGGAGAACGTCCTTGTCTGCCACGAAACCCGCCCCCTCGAAGGAGACCGTCACCGCTCGGATGTCGCGCTGGGCGGCCAGTTTGCAGTATTCGAACCTTTCCCAGGACGCCGTCTACCAAGCCAAGCGTTTTCTGCTGGATTCCTTGGGATGCGCGCTGGGGGGCTACCAGCAGCACGACGTAAGGATTGCTCTCGATGTGCTGGACGAAGTTGCCGGTCGTGGAACGGCCACCGTGATCGGGACCGGCAGGCACATCGATCCGGTCTCAGCCTCGCTCGCCAACGCGCTCATGATCCGCTGCATGGACTACAACGACATTTACTGGAAGCAGGACCCTTCGCATCCCTCTGACATTTTCCCGGCGGCGATCGCCTGCTGCGAGCGAGCGGGCAGCGACGGCAGGGAGTTGATCGTCGGACTTGTGCTTGGCCACGAGTTCGAGATGCGGCTGTGCGAAGCCGCGTTTCCAGGAATTCGCGAGCGCGGCTGGCATCACGCCACGCTGACCGCGTTCGTGTCGCCGATTGTCGCCGGCCGCGCGTTGCACCTGCCCTGGGAACAGATTCAGCATGCCATCGGCATTTCCGCCAGCCGCCACTGCACGCTCGGCGCCGTTACTGCTGGGAAGCTGACCATGATGAAGAACACGGTGGATCCAATGGCGACGCAAAGTGGCGTGCTCGCGGCGCTGCTGGCGGAAAAAGGCTACTCGGGCCCGGAGCACGTGATTGACGGCAAGGAAGGGCTGACCCACGTTTTCGGCCCGGAGTGGAAGCTCGACCTGCTCACCGATGGCCTGGGAGATTCGTGGCGCATCACGCAATGTGGTATGAAGGCCTTTCCGACCGAAGCCTTGACCCACACGCCGATTTCCGCCGTGCTCGATCTGGTGAAGACCAACGATTTGCATCCTGAACAAGTGGAGAAGATTCAGATTCGCTCCCTGGCGCGCGCGGCAGACATTCTCTCCGATCCCAGCAAGTATGATCCGCACACCAAAGAGACTGCCGATCACTCGCTGCCTTACGTGATCGCCGCGGCGCTAGTCGAACGCCAGGTCACTCCCGTGCAGTTCACCATGGAAAAGATCATGGACCCGAAGATTCGGGCGCAACTTAAGAAGGTCGAGGTGGTCGCCGATCCGGAGATCGAAAAAGTATTTCCAGCGCTGCAGCGTGTGATCGTCAACCTCACAACCACGGACGGCCGGACGTTCTCCAAGCAGCTGGACTATCCCAAGGGCGATCCGCGCAACCCGCTGACCGATCAGGAAGTGGAAGAAAAATTTGCCGCTCTCGCCGATGGAGTGCTATCCCAAGGCGCGCAAAAACGAGTGAAAGAAGCTATCTGGAATTTGGAACGAGCCGAGTCCGTGAGCAAACTGATGGCGCTCATGAAATCTGACCTGGCAAAGAGGAAGCCCGCCGCAGCCAGGGGCAAGACCAGGACCCGCGCCAAAGGCCGGACAAAGAAGCGCTGAGCCAGAGTTCGCTGACCCAGGGTTTGCTGACCCAGGGTTTGCTGACCCAGCGTTCACGCATCATTCGGGTTCGATGAAGCGTGCCGCGATCCGATTGGAGTTTTCCCATGCCGCAGACGATGGTCGAAAGGATCGCGCAAGCCCACCTCGCCGAGGGCCCGCAGCGGCCGTTGCGGGCCGGCGATTTCCTGTCCATCCGGCCGTTTCACGTGATGACGCACGACAACAGCTCGGCCGTGATGAGCAAATTCAAGGCCATCGGCGCGAAAAAGATATACGACCCCAGGCAGTTGGTCTTCGCACTGGACCACGACATTCAGAACCATGACGAATCCAACCTGAAAAAGTATCGCTCGATTGAAGCCTTCGCCAAAGAGCACGGCGTTGATTTCTATCCTGCCGGCTCCGGCATCGGCCACCAGATCATGGTCGAGCGCGGATATGTTTTACCGGGATCGTTCGTGGTTGCATCCGACTCGCATTCGAATATGTACGGCGCGCTGGGAGCCATCGGCACGCCGATCGTCCGCACGGACGCAGCTGCGGTTTGGGCTACCGGGGAATTCTGGTGGCAGATTCCGCGGGCGATTCAGGTCGTGCTGGAAGGCCGGCTACCGGAGGGCGTCAGCGGGAAAGATGTGATCATCGCTCTCTGCGGCCTCTACAACCACGACGAGGTCCTTAACGCTGCGGTTGAGTTTTCCGGGCCGGGCGTGGCCAGTTTGACGATGGACGCACGCTTCTCCATCTCCAACATGACGACGGAGTGGGGACCGCTGGTCGGCTGGTTTCCTGTGGATGAGGTCACTATCCGCTATCTTCGCGGCGTGCACCAGCGTTTGAAAGCCGTGCAGGTTGAGCGCTTCACCGAAGCCGACATCGAGAAGTGGGCCGCTACTCCGCCACGTCCCGATCCCGACGCCGCCTACGCAGCCCGCATCGTTCTTGATCTCAGTCATGTCACGCCGCACGTTTCCGGGCCGGACACTGTGCAAGAGATGCAATCGGTCGCTGCGATGGAACAGAAGAAAGTTGCCATTCAAAAGGCATACCTGGTGTCGTGCGTGAATTCCCGCGCTGAGGATCTGGCAGCTGCGGCGCGCGTCTTGCGCGGCAAGAAGGTCGCGCCCGGAGTGAAGTTCTACCTGGGAGCGGCCAGCGCGTGGGTGCAGCAGGAAGCAGAAAAACGCGGCGTGTGGCAGACCCTGCTCGAAGCCGGGGCAATTCCGCTGCCCCCCAGTTGCGGCCCCTGCATCGGCCTGGGAACGGGGCTGTTAGAAAAAGGCGAGGTCGGCATCTCGGCCACCAATCGCAATTTCAAGGGCCGCATGGGATCGCGCGAGGCTCAGTGCTATCTGGGAAGTCCGGAAGTGGTTGCGGCGTCGGCGGTCGCCGGCTACATCACGGGGCCGGGTCAGTTTTCCGGGCGCGCCCCGGTTCGCCAGTACCAGGAGTTTGCTTTCGACGGGCCACCCGCCGAGCGCGTGCAGATCCTGCCCGGTTTCCCGGAACGTGTCGAGGGCCGGCTGGTATTTATGCCGCAGGATAACGTCAACACGGATGCCATTTACGGCAAGGACTACACCTACCGCGACGACATGACGCCTGAGATGATGGCCAAAGTCGTGATGGAGAATTATGATCCAGAGTTCGCGCGGCGCACCGGCGCGGGAGACGTGGTGGTCGGCGGGTTCAACTTCGGCACCGGATCGAGCCGCGAACAAGCCGTCACCTGCCTGAAAGCCAAGGGCATTCCGCTGGTGATCGCGGCCAGTTTTTCGCAAACCTATCTGCGTAACGCTTATAACAATGGCTTCTTGTGCATCGAGGTTCCTGGCCTGGTCAAACGGCTGCGCGAACAGTTTGCGGCAGCGATCGCGGAGAAAGAGAAAACGATCGTCCCGGGAGACGCTGTGGATATAGATTTCACTTCCAGCACTGTCACCTGGCGCGGAGAACAATTCTCCTTCCCGCCATTGGGTGCGGTGCCGCAGTCGTTGGTCATTGCCGGCGGCGCGGAGAACGTAGTCGCGAAAAGGCTGGGATTGGCCTAGCACCGTAAGGATCAGTCTGTCGTCATTTTCAGGAGATTAAGCAACCATGGCGAAACACACCGTAATCACGATGCCCGGAGACGGAATCGGCAATCAGGTTTTGCCTGAAGCGCTGCGAGTCCTAAAGGCTGTCGAGTTTGACGCCGAGTACATCCACGCCGACATCGGCTGGGAGTGCTGGCGCCGCGAGGGCAACGCGCTCCCCCAGCGCACGATTGATCTGCTGGCCAAACACAAACTGGGACTCTTTGGCGCCATCACTTCCAAACCGAAGAAAGAAGCCGAGGCCGAACTGAATCCAGAACTCAAGGGCAAAGGCTACTCGTACTTCATCCCCATCGTCACCATGCGGCAACGCTTTCACCTGGATACCTGTGTTCGCCCGTGCATTTCGTTCCCCGGCAATCCGCTGAATTTCATTCGCAAGCGCACCGATGGAGGCTTTGAGGAGCCGGTCGTCAATGTAGTCGTCTTCCGGCAAAACACCGAGGGCCTGTACGCGGGAGTAGAGTGGACCAATCCTCCCGACCAGGTACGCGCCGCGCTTGCGACGCATTCCAAATTCAAACCGTTTGCGGCGGTGCCCGGCGCCGATCTCGCGATCTCTGTGCGGATCATTACGCGAAACGCGGCGCGCAAGATCTGCAAAGCAGCTTTCGAGTGGGCGAAGAAGCAGGGCTACAAGTCGGTGACCATCTGCGAGAAGCCCAACGTGCTGCGCGAGACTTCTGGAATGATGGAAGACGAAGCCAAGGCGGTGGCCAAGGAATTTCCCGGAATCGCATTGTGGTCCACCAACATTGACGCGCAGACGATGTGGCTCACCAAGAATCCAGAGGACTACGGCGTGGTTGTGGCCTCGAACCTGTTCGGCGATGTGATCTCCGACGCTTTCGCCGGCCTGGTGGGAGGCTTGGGATTCGCAGCATCGGGCAACATCGGCGACGAGGTAGCTGTATTCGAACCCACGCACGGCTCCGCACCGAAGTATGCCGAACTCAATCCGCCGATTGTGAATCCGATTGCCATGCTCCTTTCGGCCGTCATGATGCTGGAACACGTCGGCGAAGTAGACAAGGCGCGCCGCATCCGCGAAGCGATTGCGGCTGTGGTGGAGGAAGGCAAAGTGCGCACCTATGACATGATGCGCATTTCGGGCGGAGCCAGGTCCATCAGCCAGGGTGCGGCCAGCACGGTGCAAATGGCGGATGCGGTACTGGCCAGGCTGAGCTGAACAGGAGTTTTTCTCATGACACTTGCCATGGAAACTCGATCGGGCGAAGCGGGACACTGGGGCGCCGAGATACGCTCCGACCTGCACGTGCGGATCGAACCGCGCGAGCGCGGCGGGGTAGAGATTGATCTCGAGTCGCGTGTCAAACCTTACTACGGCGACTCAATCCGCCGGCAAGCCGAGGAAGTGATCGAGGCGTTGGGCGTGCGGCACGCTCTGGTCCAAATCCATGATGAAGGCGCGCTGCCCTTCGTAATTGCTGCGCGCATCGAGGCTGCCGTCCGGCGAGCGGGACTGGCCGAAGGCACCAGGGTGCTCCCGGACCGAATGGCGCTGCCCGCAGCTTCGGCTGGTGATCGCATGCGGCGCTCGCGGCTCTACGTTCCCGGCAGCGAGCCCAAGTACTTCATCAACGCGGCGCTGCACGGGGCCGACGGGGTCATCCTAGACCTCGAAGACTCGGTGCACCCCGGCGAAAAAGACGCTGCCCGGCTGCTGGTGCGCAATGCGCTGCGCGCGGTTGATTTTCTCCACTGCGAGCGCATGGTGCGCATGAACCAGCTTCCCTTGGGACTGGAGGATTTGCACGAGATCGTGCCCGAGTCTCCGGACTTGATCCTGATTCCGAAAGTCGAGACTCCGGATCAGGTCGTCGAAGTCAGCCGGAGAATCGAAGGCGTGAAAGCCGAGTATGGGGTCACGCGCCCGATCTGGCTGATGCCCATTCTCGAATCGGCGCTGGGGATCGAGAACGCGTTCGCCATCGCAAAAGCGAGCGATCAGATTGCAGCGCTAACCATCGGACTGGAGGACTACACTGCCGACCTTGGTGTGGTGAAAACCGCCGGTGGCGCGGAATCACTGTACGCGCGGCAGGTCGTGGCCAACGCGGCGCACGCGGCCGGGGTACAAGCCATTGATTCTGTATTTGGTGACGTCGGCGACATGGACGGCCTGCGCGCCTGGGGCCTCAACTCGCGCGCTCTCGGCTTTGAAGGCATGGGCTGCGTTCACCCGCTTCAGATTGCCGTGATTCACGAAGCATTCGCACCCACTTCGGCCGAGATCGAGAAAGCGCAAAAGATCGTAGCTGCCTTCAACGAGGCGCAGGAAAAGGGCCTGGGCGTCGTGAGCCTTGGGTCGAAGATGATTGATCCGCCAGTCGTGCATCGGGCCCTGAAACTGATGGAGCGGGCCCGAGCGATGGGCCTCGCCGACTAACATGAGTGAGTGAGTGAGTGATGGAACGCGATGGGGGTTTAGTGGCTATTCTCGACAAGTCTGCACTGACAGCAAATGCGGCAGGACGCATGGTTCCGGAAACGGTGAATGGCCGTCCTCAAGCTCCCTACAAAGGCGTGGGCCAGCACCATCCGGCTGGAACCAAGGCCTCGCCACCAGTTCGCACGGCTGCAGACTATCCCGATGACGGCGACAAACGTGTCCCTGATCTTGAAACGGCGCTGCGAAAATGCGGGCTGCGCGACGGCATGGTCATTTCTTCCCACCATCATCTTCGCGATGGCGACCGCGTTGCCCTGATGGCGCTCGAAGCTGCGGCCAGAATCGGCGTCAAGAACCTGATGTGGTTCCCCAGTGCATCCTTCCCTTCGCAAAAGGGAGCGATCGAGCTGATGGAGTCGGGCGTCATCGAGCACATCGAAGGCAGCATGAACGGGCCGCTGGGTGATTACTGCACTCAGGGCAAAATGCGCGGCACGGGAGTCTTGCGCTCGCACGGCGGACGCTGGCAGGCCATTCAGGACGGCGAAGTCCACGTTGACATTGCAGTGATTGCGGCGCCGACCGCCGACCCTTTCGGCAACTGCGATGGCTCGCATGGAAAATCCGCCTGTGGCTCGCTGGGCTTCGCTCTCGCGGACTCGACCTACGCCGATCACGTCATCGCCGTCACCGACAGTCTGGTTCCCTTCCCTTGCATTCCCTGGCAGATTCAAGGCAACAACGTGGATTACGTGGTCGAGGTGGACTCCATCGGCGACCCGGCCAAGATCGTTTCCGGCACCACGCAAATCACGCGCTCGCCCGACCGGCTGCGCATCGCCGAGTTCGTGGCGCGATTCCTGCGCGAGGCCGGCATCATGCGCAACGGCTTCTCCTTCCAGGCGGGCGCGGGCGGCATCGCTCTGGCTTTCGTCAGCTATCTCAAGCAGATGATGAAGCAGGACGGCGTCAAAGCCCGCTTCGTGCGCGGCGGCTCGACCAAGTACCTGGTCGAACTGCTGGAAGAGGGACTCACCGACTACATCCTCGACGGACAAACGTTCGATCTCGATGGAGTGCGATCCATCGCCAACAACCCGCGCCACGTGGCCACTTCTCCGTTCACTTCGTACAACTACCACGGCAAGGGAAACTTCGCTTCCCTGGTGGACGCCGTGGTGCTGGGCGCTACCGAGGTGGATACGAATTTCAACGCTAACGTGGTCACACACTCCGATGGACGGCTGCTGCATGGCATCGGCGGATGGCAGAACTGCCTTTCGGCCGGATGCACCATCCTGGCCGTGCCATCCTTCCGCGATCGCATTCCCGTCATTGGAGACGAAGTCACCACGCTGTGCGGACCCGGCGAATTGATTGATGTAGTCGTGACCGAGCGCGGCATTGCCATCAATCCGCGGCGCCAGGATTTGATGGACGCAGTCCAAGGCTCGAAACTTCCCATCCGCCCCATCCAGGACATCAAGAAGGAAGTCGAGCGCATTTGCGGCGGCAAGCCCCAACAGCCAAAGCGCGGAGATCGGCCCGTAGCCGTCGTCAAGTGGGTGGACGGCACCGTGCTCGACACCGTGTGGCAGATTCCGTGAACTAGGACTCGGTTTGCCCGCGCCGCATGAGCCGCGGAAGCAGGATCAGAATCAGTCCATAGAACAGAAGCGAGACCACCAGCGAGGCAGCATTGCCGAAGCGCAAGTCTTCAAACAAAAGCTTCAGCGTGCCGAAGGCGACGGCGGCATAGGCCACCCAGCCCAGTTCGACCCGTTGCCAGCGTGCCCCTAAGAAGCCAAGGCCTAGAGCCAAGGCGCAGTTCACAATCGTGCGGACCACCGAAAGGTGCGACGCGGCCACTTCCAGCCGGCCCGTGGCTAACCACACGATCGCGACCACGAACAGTGCAGCTCCCGCAAAACCCACCAGCGCCGCTGGAACGACCCACAACAAGCGGCGCTTGTGCGAATCTTCGATTTTTCGCGCTCCGATGCCGTAGCACAGCGCGCCAGAAACGGCGATGATCCATACCCCCCAATCAGGCGCCGCTGGTACCGCCCCGGCCAAAGCGCCTCTGACATACGCCGGCAAAGGCGAGACAGCGGCCGCCGCCGCCAGATAGAACGACGCGTGCAAGCCAAGGCTGAACTTCGCCGTGCGGGTGTACACGAAAGCCGCCGCTATTCCGGCCAAACACAAGAACGGCGCCAGCAGATTTGTGCGAAGAAGCAGGAAACTCCCCGCCAGTAGCAGAGCCGCTGCCCAGGTGGCGGAGACACGACGGTTTCGGTTCTGCGATTCTTCGGTGAATCGCGACAAAGCTCCCCAATAGCATACGGCCGCAAACAGCAGGAACAGCGTGCCGAAAGCCGGCGCCGCCGCGCCTCGCGTAGCGCGCATCGAGCCGAACGCGGCCAGCACGAAGGCGATCACGCCTTGCCCGATCTCAAAGAACGTGATCCGCTGGCGCAAGGCGAAGCTGCGAACTCCGATACTGCCGCCGTAGATCGCCAGCAGAACCAGGCACAACACAGTAATGGTGCTTGAGCCAACGGCCGGATAGCCCTCCGGAATCGTCTCTGATGACGCGAGTAAATACACCAGGAGCCAAACGGCAAAATCGGAGGCCAGCGCCGGGACAGCTCGCAGGCTGAGCCGGTGTCCGAGGCAGGCAGCGATTTCTGTCGCCAGGGACACGGCCAACAAAGCCGCAGTGAGCGGCACCAGCTGATGAGTTTCGATGATCAGCGCCAGGGCCGTGACCACCGCCGCAAGCGTCGCCACCCATGGGATCAGCTGCAGGTCGCGCCGCCACGCCAGGGCCAACGCCAGCACAGCGAAAGCAACCAGAACGACCGCCGCGAAAGCGGGTGACAGGACCTGGAAGCGCACCGTGGATTCCCACAGCAGCGGAGCGAGGATGAGCGCCGAGGTGATGCCATAGGCGGTACTTGCAAACCGGCTGGCGGGGTGAGTTCTCGCCGCCCAGACCATCCAGAAGCACGCGTACACGATGGCAACGAGCAGCACCGGCAGCTTTGGGATCGTGCCCAATTCCGCGATGGCACGCAGCAGGTAGGCGCCGGCGATTCCAAGGACTGCTTTTCCCAGCACAGGTACAGCTCCACCCGGCATCTCCGCCGGAGGAAATCCGCGCCAGGTGGCGGGGCCTTTCGATCTTTGCAGTGGTGCGCTGATCAACTGGGCTGGCGCGGGAGTGGGCCGTTCGGATTGGCCTTCAAGCGCGGCAACCCGGCGTTCCAGTTCCCGCACTCGTTCGCCCAGTTGCTCTACAACCGATGCGACGCTTTCGACAGCTTGCGCCATACGCTTCTCCGCATCTGCCCCGCCAGACAGGGGCCTAGCTGGTTCCGTGCGCCGGAGTTGCGCCGGCGGCGGGAATCGCCGCATCCGGCCAGGGCGGCAGGAGTTTTACCAAGACCCAGAGAATCCCAAAGGGAAGAATCATGAGCGCGATCGCGGTGAGCATTCCCTCCCGCGTGGCAAAGCTCATCTTGTATGTCGTGTATCCGAGGAAACTCTTGGAAAAGAGCTGGCCGCCGATCACGACGTTCCAGCGCATCGCAAAAATACCGACCACGGTCAAACATCCTGCAAGCCCGTAGATTCGTTTGCGCACGGTGTCGGTCAGCTTCAGAATCTGGGCCAGTCCCAGCAACGCGATGGGCGTTACCGTGCCCAGAAGAATCTGAACAATGACCTGCGATTTCCAGAGCCGCGTGTGCACCATGAAATCCAGGCTGCGGAACGATTCGTCGGCTTCATAGATGCGCTGCAGCAGATCGAGCATCTCCAGGCTGAAGTCAATCACGAAGGTGTAGAACAAATACTGCGCGATCTTGTCCAGGCAGCGGATATCAATTTCCCTTCCCCGCAGGCGCGTGGACAGCATGTAGAGCAACATGACGGCCGCAATGCCCGACACCATGGCGGAAAAGATGAAGACGATCGGCATCAGCGGCGACGACCACCAGGGGTTGGCTTTCACCGATCCAAAGATGAAGCCCACATATCCATGCAGCAGAAACGCGGAAGGAATTCCAATGACGGTAATGAAATAGCCGAGGCGCTCGTCAATCCGCAGAGAGCGTTCGCTGAGATTGCTCGATCCCAGGGTGAGCGCGCGATAGACCAGCCGTGCTGCGCCCGTGGTCGTCTGCGACTTCACAACGATATCCCGCCGGTAGTCGAGCCAGATTTCCAACAGCAGCACTGCCATCAGGTACCAGAGATAGACAAATCCGAACATGGCCATGGCGGAAGAACGGTGCGGCGTCAGATACATCTCAAGCGAACGCTCGGGATGGCCAAGATGCAACTGCAGCGGCAGGGGCGCAACCAGCAGAAACGCCAACGCCGTAAGCAAGGCCAGCCGGTAGGTCGGTTTCACGGCCTCCACGCGGAACACGCGCTCCAGCGAAGCGAGAATGAAGGCCCCGGCCACCAATCCCGTGATGAAGGGATAGAGAACGATGAGGACGCTCCACTGCAGTTCCACTTCGTTCGGATACATGAAGCCTTCAACAGGGATTTGCACAAGCCTCCTTATTGCACCGAACCTATCTCACTGAAGCAATCTCACCGAACTTATCGCACTGCATTTATCTGACTGAACCGTCCATGCCGTTGTAAAACACCTTCGCGCCGGTGGCCATGTGAGGTTTCAAAACCTGCACGCTATGAGTTCGCAGGAACTCATGAATCGGGTCTTTTGGATTCTTCAAATCGGCAAGCTGGCGCGCGCCCGTGGGGCACACCTCGCAACACGCCGTCGTCAATCCCTTGTTAATGCGGTGATAGCAAAGCGAGCACTTCTCCGCCGTCTTGGTTCTGGGATTGATAAAGCGGCAGCCGTAGGGACAGGCCTGCACACAGTAGCGGCAGCCCAGGCAATAATTCTTGTCCACCAGCACGACTCCATCCGGCGTGACGAACGTCGCGCCGACCGGACAAACCTGCGTGCAGGGAGAGTCCGCACAGTGGTTACACAGCTTGGGGACAAAGAAGTTCTTGCCGCCGGCGTCTTGATTGGGCGGGAAACCCTGCTTGCCGCCGTTGGGTGACTCCACTTCCGGCCGCTCAAGCCTCCAGTCGGCGACGTGGTAGCGCTCGATCCAGGTCCGGTAGAAACCGTCAGGAACATCGTTTTCCTCCGCGCAGGCGCGGACACAACTACCACATCCGATGCACTTAGGAATGTCGATGAGCATCGTCCACCAATGCTCGGTGAGTTTGTAGTTGGGTGACAATTCCGGCGTGCCCGCGAGAACGTATTTCCACGCGACCGCGGCGGCGGGCAGCAGTACGAGCAGGCGACGGCGGGTGATGTCCATTATTTCTTGCCCTCCGTCTTTTTCTCGACCTCGGCTTTGGTTTCAGTCTTGGTCTCATTCGTGCTGGTTTGAATCTTCGGGCGGTGCGGCTGATGGCAGGTGTCGCAAGCGATGCCTCCCGAGTGATCCGCAGTCACCACCTGCGGAAAGCCCTTGGGCTTGGCGCTGTTGGCCTCGTGACAGCGGGCGCACAGGATGGCGGTGTCGAGCTTCGGCGGCGTCACCGAGGAGGGGTCGTCGGCATGTTTCGCCAGTGGTCCATGGCAGGCCTCGCAGGCGATGACCACGTGCCTGCCCTGCTTCTTCTGCTCGACAACGTCGGTGTGACAGGCCTCGCAGGCATCGTGGCCAGCAAACGCAATGGGCCGCGCCGCCGTTTCCGCGATGGCGGCTCCGCGATAGTGCCCATACTGGCCAAAGCTGGCAGGGACGACTGCGGCGCGCAAGATGACGAATGCAAAGAGGGCGATCACGATGACAACCGCAAGCCGGGCGAGGTGTTCAGTATCCTTAAACAAGTTCGTTATCCCTGCGCCGGACTGCGGGCGCGATCTGCGCGCATGAGATGCGCAATGTTCTTCGATACCTGCTATTTCTTCCGGGAACGATGATCCAAGTCACAGGAACCTGTGACTCTGGTCACTACGCACACTTTCAGTAAAAGGCGAAGATTACACCTCCAGCGGGAGAGACCGGATGTCAACACGCAGCCAAGGGATGGCCGACGGGGGCGGTTCGCCGTCTCCGCCCATCGTGCGCAGACGATTTGTTGGGGTGCTACTCGGTGGCGGATTCTTCGCGACTGCCATCGCCTTCATTTATCCTGTCTTGCGCTACTTGATCCCTCCGAAGGCTTCCGACCTGGGAAGCGATTCCGTCGTGGCGGGCCGAGTCGGAGAGTTGAAGCTGAACAGCGGAAAGATCTTCCGTTTTGGAAGCCGTCCCGGCCTGCTGATCCGCACTGCCAGCGGAGAATATCGTGCGATGTCCGCCACTTGCACCCACCTCTCTTGTACGGTGCAGTATCGAGATGATCTTCATCAGGTATGGTGCGCTTGCCACAACGGAACCTACGATCTAAACGGCAGGAACATCTCTGGTCCCCCTCCCCGTCCGTTGGAAGGCTTCGAGGTTCAGGTGCGTGGCGAGGAGATCTTCGTGAGGCGCCGCCGGGAGTCCTGACATGAGCCCTTTACACAGTGCACGCAAATGGCTGGACGAGCGTCTCGGGTGGGATGACCTGATAGCTCCCTTACGAAAGAAAACTGTTCCCACCCATCGCCTCTCCTATTGGTACTTTCTCGGCGGCATCACTCTCTTTTTGTTTGTCATTCAGGTGCTTACAGGGATTCTGCTGCTCTTGTATTACCGCCCCGGAGCCAACGAAGCTTTCGAAAGCGTGCAGTACGTTATGACGCAAGTGCAGTTTGGCTGGCTGATTCGATCGATCCACTCCTGGTCGGCCAACTTGATGATTTTTACCGCGTTCGCGCACATGTTCAGCGTCTTGTTCCTCAAGGCATACCGCAAGCCCCGGGAACTGACGTGGGTGAGCGGAGTGATCTTGCTCTTTCTGGTCATGGGATTCGGCTTCAGCGGTTACCTGTTGCCCTGGAACACGCTGGCTTTCTTTGCCACCAAGGTCGGCACCGAGATTACCGCCCAGGTGCCAGTAATGGGCAAGCCGTTGATGATCTTCCTTCGCGGCGGTGAGGAGGTGACAGGTGCAACCCTCACCCGGTTTTTTGGATTTCATGTAGCTGTCCTCCCCGGGCTGGCGACGCTACTGATCCTGGTGCACGTGTTACTGGTGCAACGCCTGGGAATGAGCGTGCCTCCCAGGCTGGAAGTCGAGTGGAGGGCAAACCCGTCTGCCAAGCGGGAAATGAAATTCTTTCCCAACTTTGTGCTGCGCGAACTGATGGCCTGGTACGTAGCTCTGGGAGTCCTGGGCGCTTTGGCCGCAATCTTCCCCTGGAACCTGGGGCTGAAGGCGGATCCTTTTGCCCCGGCGCCGGCTGGAATCAAGCCCGAGTGGTACTTCCTTTTCATGTTCCAGACTCTGAAGCTGATCCCCCCGAGGGTGTGGTTCATCGACGGGGAGGTGGTCGGTGTGCTTGCTTTTGGGCTGGTCGGCTTGCTCTGGGTCCTGCTCCCGTTTTTCGAGAGCGACGATCCCTCACGCACGAAACGCTGGATCACTGGGTTTGCAGTATTTGCCCTGATGTACGTGGCAGGTATGAGTGTTTATGGCCATCTCGCGAAATAGATTCGACTTCTGTGCAGCCCGCTGTCTGGTGTTGGCTAGCTTCGTCGCGCTCGCGGCTGGCCTCAGTTACGGCCAAGTCAAGAACTCCTGCCTGGATTGTCACTCCGCCTTGCCTGAACCCTTGGGAGTGACGCAGGAGAAGTTCAGCCAGGACATTCACGCACAGAAGGGTCTGACCTGCGCCAGTTGCCATGGGGGCGATCCAACCAGCGACGATCCAGATCGAGCCATGAGCCGCAAGGCGGGATGGAAAGGCAAGATTGATCGCAGGCAGGTTCCGCGGTTGTGCGGAAGCTGCCATTCCGACCCAGCCTACATTCGGCAGTTCAACCCCAGCTTGCGCACGGACCAACTGGACCAGTACCACACCAGTGTGCACGGCAAGCGCCTCGCGGGTGGCGATGCCAAGGTCGCGGTGTGCACGGATTGCCATAGCGTCCACGATTTAAGGGCGCCGAGCGATCCGCGCTCGACGGTCAATCCTGTCAACGTAGCGAACACGTGCGCTCGCTGTCATGCCGACGCGAGTTACATGAAGGGGTACTCCATTCCCACGGATCAGTTCGCGAAGTACAGCACCAGCGTCCACCATGAAGCGCTGGCGGTGCGCGGGGATCTGAGTGCGCCAACCTGCACCACCTGTCACGGAAACCATGGCGCGGCTCCTCCAGGAGTGGATAGGGTTCAGAATGTGTGCTCTACCTGTCATGTTTTCCAAGACCAGATGTACGAAAAGAGTTCGCACAGAAAGGCCTTTCAGTCGGCTTCTCTTCCAGGATGCGTCGTGTGCCATAGCAATCACGGCATCAGACATCCAACGGATGCGATGCTTGGCGCTGGTCCTGACGCCGTCTGCATGCGGTGTCACACCCCAGGCGACTCCTGTGATCAAGCCAGGGCAGGATTGTTCGGCGAGTTGAATCAATTGGATCAGGCTATCCAGAGGGCGGACCAGGTTCTCGGTGTCGCGGAATCTTCCGGCATGTAGGTAAGCGAAGCCAGGCTGGGACAGAACCAGGCGCGGGATTCGCTGACCAAGGCACGAGTAACAATCCACAGCTTCCGGAAGGAACTGGTAGATCAGGATATTCAAGCTGGCTTGAAGATTGCCGCCAACAACCTGCAGGCCGGGCAGAAAGCCATGGTTGAACGCAACTATCGCCGGGTCGGCTTGGGGGTGTCTCTCGTAGCAATCGCTTTGATGCTGGTTGGACTGCGGCTCTATATCAAGAAGATAGAAAGTTAGAGGAGTTCGACGCTAGGCCGGCCCCATCTGTAGCCGGTTTGCCTGCAACAGTTCCAGTGTCCATTGCGGAGAAAGCGCGAATCGGGGCGCTGCTCCGCCTCGTTCGTAAACGAACTTCCGCGTAGCCGAGAGATCACTTGTCGTCCCGCACGATGGGCGTTACTGGTTGAGCGGCAGCAGGGCCTGGCAAGCGGCTTCGCTGGGGATGGCTGCGCCGGAAGGCTGCACCCGGATGACCCCATCTTCGAACGAGCAGAAGCTGCGGATGCCGGTCTGGTTCAGGCTCGCCGGTACACCCGTCGCGTAATAAGCCGTGGCCGGGGGACCACCTGCTCCCACGGCGGTAAACGTATAGCCGCTCTTGTTGCCGCCGGCGAGAACGCTGTCAATCAAACAAGCTGTGGTCGAACTTGGCGTGCAGGGCGTGATCCCACCCAGGACTGCCAGGCTGCTGGCATAACCCACAGTTGGGTAACTGGAGGCGTAGCTAATCATCGCGGAATTAATCACGCGGATGGAGTTCACGGCAGACGACTCGTTGGCGGAAATCTTGGCGCGCAACAGATTGGGGATAGCGATGGCCGCAATGATCAAAATGATGGCCACTACGATCAGCAACTCGATCAGCGAGAAACCCTTTTGCTTCCGCATTAGAATGATGACTCCGTCCCAGAATTCCGGCGCTACTAGCTTAACACCGGAGCGGAAAAAACGTCCCTTCGGTATGAAAAATAAACTATCCGTCGAAGTATGGACGCTAACTTGTTGATAGCACCACGGCTAACAATTAGCCGGACCACCGCTTCGGCCTCTTCGGAGGTGCGCAGCTTCGGGGCAATCTGTCAGAATACACGACACTGCTTACATGGGCCTTGTTCGGGTTGAACAAATCAAGCCGCGCGGACCATACGGGAGGGGACGATTGATCGGGGCAGTGGACATCGGTGGGACCAAAATCGCGGTAGGCATAATTGATGACGAAGGCAAGGTTTTGGCGCGTAGCGAATGCCCAACCGGTGCCAGCCTGGGATATTCGCATGGGCTCAGCAACATCGAGGAAATGCTGCGAGCCACCGCGCGTAGCGCCAACGCGCAGATTTCCGGCGTCGGCATCGGATCAACCGGGCCCGTCTTCCCGTTGACCGGCGAGTTCGGCGACGTCACTTTTCTGCCGCACTGGAAAGGCCACAATCCGGGGGAGGATCTGGCCCGAATTTTTCAGGTGCGAGTCGCGCTGGAAAATGACGCCGACGCTTCCGCTCTGGGAGAGGCGGGCTGGGGTGCGGGCAGGAACAAGAAGAGGCTGATGTACGTAACCGTGGGAACGGGAATTGGAACAGGGTTCATCATAGACGGTCAGCTCTACCGGGGAGTGGACCACTCTCACCCGGAGATCGGGCACCAACTGGTGGATCCTTCCGGACCTCCGTGTGTATGCGGGTTTCGGGGGTGTTGGGAGTCGCTGGCTGCCGGTCCCGCGATGGTGGAGTGGCTGAAAAAAGAAGTGCCGGCCAACTATCTCCATCGCGATGATTTGACGGCCAAGCGAATTTGCGATCTGGCGGCGACCGGCGACCCATGGGCCCAGAAAGCGGTGGATCGGGAGACTCACTACCTCGGTCTTGGCTTGGCCAACCTGGTGACCATGTTTACCCCCGACGCTATCGTTCTGGGCGGCAGCGTAATGAAAAGCGCGAACCTTTTTCTCGACGGCATCCGCAAGATCATCCGTGAGAGCTGCCAACTCGTCCCATTCGAAAAGACTGAGCTAACCCTTGCCTCCCTGGGAGAAGACGCCAACCTGATCGGCGCCGCCAGAGTCTGGCATCACCGGTTCGCGGGCCGGGGTGGCCACTGATATGAGCATGATCGAGGGCAAATAGCAGGGCGGGAAAGTTCGACTTGGCTACGTTCGCACTCGCTACTAGCACTAAGACTACCAACTCACCAACCGTTGCCGGACTTGTCCGATTCCTTCTGGTCGTTCGTCCGGTTGCGCTTCCTGTAGGCCAGAACCGTGATTCCTACCGACATGAACATCGGTGGAACAATCAGCACCAGGATGCCCGTGCGCAGCCCCTGAATCAACCGATGCCCCGCTCCGGCCGCCTGGGTGTAGCAAAGAGCGCAGCTTTGCGCGTAGCATGCCGAGTTCGCCGCCAAAACGAGAGCGCCGGTAAGTGCCACCTTCGCCCGGTGGGCTAGCCGCAATCCTGCAAGATAAGCCAAGCGCCCTCCTCTATTTCACGAACGGTTTCATGGAGATCAGCCGGAAACTGTCGGCCCAAATCATGTTCAACATAACCAGCACGAACAGCGTGCCCGGAATCAGGGCCAGGCGCAGCGTGGCTTTCTCATCCCGCAAGTGCATGAAGAACATGACCGCCAGATACGCCTGAATCACGGCCAGAATCAGCATGCGCCCGATGGAAGGACCCATAGTCATGGCCACGACGACCTGGATCACCGCGATGGCAAGGATCACGCCGTAAACAATGTAGGTGGTGCCCATGCTGTTGGAATTGTTCGCGCTCATCGTTATGCTCCTGTGGCTGCGGCCGTCTCGGCCGCACGCTCTTCCCGGTTCCTTGTTCTCTCGACTACCGTTTCATGTTCAACAGGTAGATCAGCGGCACCACGAACATCCATACCAGGTCCACGAAGTGCCAGTACAGCGCCCAGATTTCAATGTGCTTGGAAGCATAGCGGCCGGCCTTGTAACCGGAACCCACGACGATGAGTGCGACCACGCCGCCCACCACGTGCGCCATGTGCAGACCGGTGACGGAGAAAAAGGTCGCGCCGAACATCGGCGCTCCCCAGGGATTCTGGAACGGACGAACCCCCTCACCGATAAGGGTCATCCATTCGCGGATGTGCAGCAAGGCGAAAAGAATGCCGCCGGCCGCGGTAATCATGGTCCAGCGAAATGCGGCCTGGCGGTCGTCGGCCTTTGCCGCCTTGACGGCAAACAGTACAGTCAGGCTGGAGCTGACCAGAATGAAGGTCATGAGCAGCGCATTCCAGATGCTTGCCGACTCGAAGACCAGAGGCCAGTCCGCCGCCGAGTTCCGGATATAGCCATACGCCATCAGAACGGCACCAAAGGTACAAGCATCCGAAATGATGAACAGCCACATCACCAGCTTGCTGGAAGGAATGGAAAACGGACTCTCTTCCATTACTCCCGCGCCATGCCCCATTGTCAAATTGCCTTCGCTCACGGTGCCTCCCTCTGAAATTGGCTTACAGCTTCACCCACAGGATGAACAGCAGGTACATCCACAACATCCCCATGAAATGCCAGTAATACGAGGTGGCGTCCAGGGTGCTGCGGCGCAAGGGTCGCCCGGAACTGCGAAACTTCACCATGACGCGCGTCAGCCCGCCCAGCCCGCCCAGCACGTGGACGGCGTGAACTCCGGTGAACACATAAAAGAACGAGCTGTTGGGGTTGGTCGGCAAATACAGCCCCTGCGACCTCAACTTCAGCCACGCCAGATATTGCCCCGCTACAAATACCAACCCGAGCAGCATCGTCAGGTTCAACCACAACGTGGGCCGGGAACGGTCACTCTCCTGCCCGCGCATGAAAACTGCAACCCGATGCCGCGCCAGCTCCAGCGTGATGCTGCTGGCGATCAAGGCCAGCGTATTGAACCAGAGAATCGGAGGGAGAACGATGTGGTGCCAGTCCGTGGCCGAGCCTTCCCGCACATACAGGGCGCTGGTCAGCGCGGCAAATGACATGGCAATCGCCGCCAGGGCCACCCAGATTCCGGTGCGCGTGGGTTCGCCCTTGGGATCGGCCACCGCCCGCAGGCCGCCACCTTCCGGAACCAATCCCCGAATCCCGCCCCCGCCGTTTCCATCGTGCGGCCGCAGGTCCTTCTCGTCCAGCTGGACTGGCGGTGGTTGCAGTGTCGTTGCCATGAATAATCCGTTTCCCTTCCTGACTCGGTTCTGACTGATGCGGCGTGGTCGCTCCGCCAGCTTAAGGCGTCTCTCCCGCTCGCTCCGGCGAAGTCTGCATCAGATAATCGCCCGTCGAACTCTTGACTCCGTATTGATACGGATCGTGGTAGACGACCGGATGCACGCCGCCGAAATTGTCGAACGGCGGCGGCGACGAAGGCGTGGACCACTCCAGCGACGTGCACTCCCACGGATTTGCTGTCGCTGCCGGCCCCTTGAACCGGCTGTAGATCAGGTTGAACAGGAAAATCAGCTGCGCTGCTCCGGTGAACAAGGCGGCATACGTGATGAACTTGTGCACCGGCACCAGCGGCACCAGGAAGTCATCCGTGAAGGCCGAGTAGCGGCGCACATTGCCCGCGAGCCCGAGGTAATGGAACGGCATGAAAATGGCATAGGTGCCGATGAACGACAGCCAGAAATGCCACCGGCCCAGGGTTTCGTTCATCATTCGTCCGGTCATCTTGGGGAACCAGAAGTAGGTTCCGGCAAACACTCCGAAAATGGCGGCCACGCCCATCACCATGTGGAAATGCCCCACCACGAAGTAGGTCGCGTGCAGGTAAATATCAATCGTGGGCTGGGCCAGGAAGAATCCGCTCACGCCGCCGGCCACGAACATGGAGATGAACCCGAGGCAGAACAGCGAGGCGGCGTTAATGCGCAGGTTGGACCCGTACAAGCTGCCCAGCCAGATCAGCGTCATGATGGTCGCCGGGATCGTAATCATCAACGTGGGAAACGAGAACACCAGCGCCGAGAACGGGTTCATGCCGCTCAGGAACATGTGATGGCCCCACACCATGTAGCTGAGGAAGCCGATCGCCATCATGCAGTAGACGATGACTTTGTGGCTCAGAAGAGGCTTGCGCATGTTGTTGATGAGAATGTGCGAGACGATGCCCATGGCGGGCACGATCGCGATATACACCTCGGGATGTCCGAAGAACCAGAACAGGTGCTGCCACAGCAGCGGCGAACCTCCCTGGTGCGGCTGGAGGTGATCGCTTACGTTCAGACCTGACGGGATGAAGAAGCTCGTGCCTCCCACGCGGTCCAGGACCAGGAGCAGGCAGGCGGGCAGCAGAACCGCAAAGGCCAGCAGCGAAATGCAGGAGGTGATGAACCACGCCCAGGTGCAGATGGGCATGCGGGCCAGAGTCATGCCCTTCGTTCTTAGATCGAGCGTGGTCGCAATGAAATTCAGCGATCCCAGCAGCGAGGCGATGCAGAAGACAAAGATCGAGAGTCCCCACAGCGTCTGGCCAAGTCCCTCACCCGGCCCGGAATCTTTCCCGACCGCGCTCAGCGGGGCGTAGGCAGTCCAGCCCGCCAGAGGCGGTCCATCTCCCACGAAAAAGGCTGAGATCAAAATGCAGAATGCGACGAACGTGGTCCAGAACGACATCATGTTGAAACGGGGAAAGGCCATATCTTCCGCGCCAATCTGGATGGGCAGGAAGTAGTTGCCAAACGCGGCGAAGGGCGCGTTAGTCAACACGAAGAACACCATCAGGGTGCCGTGCATGGTCATGAGCGAGAGGTAGTACTCCGGCGTCACCACGCCGCCCGGCGCACCCACCTTCGACAGCCACTGCACAAGCGGGATCGGCGAGTTCGGCCAGACCAGGTGAATGCGCATGATCCAGGAGAGCACCATGCCCGTGACCACGGCGACCAAACCCAGCGCGTAGTACTGCAAGCCGATGATCTTATGGTCCAGGCTGAAAACGTACTTGCGAATAAAGCCCGTTGGCGCTGTGTGGTGTGCTGCGTGTGCGGATGCCTCTGACATTACCCTTCACCTCTCGATGGAGTTGGCACTCGCCGTCCGCCTTCGCGCGGAACGGCGCGGACTGCGCAACTACTGCGACTGCGCCTTCAACCACTTGTCAAAATCGTCCTGCGACATGACGTTCAGATACGCCTTCATGTTGTAATGGCCAAGACCGCAAAGCTGCGTGCAGACGATTTCATACTTGCCCACCTTGGTCGCCGTGAAGTGAACCGACAAATCCAGGCCGGGCACGAAGTCCTGCTGGATGCGCAACTCGCGGACATAGAACGAGTGCCCCACGTCCTTGGCGTGCATCATCAGGTGGATTTCCTTGTTCACCGGAATCACCAGTTCCCCAGACGTAATATCGTCGCGGGCAGGAATATCGTTCTCCGGATCGAGCCCGAAGAAGTTTGAGTTGCCTTCGTCAATCTTTTCGGGGTGGATGCCGCCGAACTTTCCGTCAGGCCCGGCGTATCGGAAATAAAAAGCGAACTGCCCGGCCTGCGCCTGCACCTGGAGCGCGTCCGCCGAGGCAGGTTGGAAGTACACACTGCCCCAAGCTTTCGTCCCCAGCGCCCCCAGAGCGACCGCTTCGGCGCCCACCAGCAGAAGCGCCGCCACCACCAGATACTTCGCGCCACCGGGAAAATTCTTCAGCACTCCATCCTTGCGCCCGCCGAACTGCCACACGAAGACCCCGAGCACCAACTGGGCAGCGAGAAACGACAAGCCCGCCTCGAGCATCGTCTCGTCGAGTTGCTTGTCAATCTCGGACCCGTGCGTGGAGATGTCCTCCGGCGGCGCCAGGGAGATGTTCGATCCAAACCAAGTGTGGGTGACGATGGGAACTGCCGAGGCCAACGCAATCACGATTACCAACACCGCAAATATCTTGCCGCCCATGTTCCCTCGCATTGCCCCGAGCGTCGGGGCGATTGGATTAGGCTGGTGGCCGGCGCCGCAGCGCCGGCCACCGAGAGAAGCGCCTGTTAGTACGGTTTCAGAACGAAGCTGAAGTCAACGGACTTCGTTTCATTGCCAGAAATGGTGACTTCCTGGGTCTGCTTTCCGTCGGGCTCGTGCCAAGCCGTAATCGTATATTTCCCGGGCGGCAGATTGGGCAGACTGAAGCCGCCGTTTTCGCCGGTGATCGAATAGTGGTTGGTCTTGAGCACCACAAACCAGCCGTGCATCCAGGGATGGATGTTGCACTTCACCTCGATGACTTCCGGCTGATCCCATTTGTCTTTGATCGGCGGAGTGCCCGGCGGCTGCGACTTGTTCCACTCACGATTGACTTTGGCCAGAGGATGGATGTTGTGCGAGGTCTGATCTTCGTTGAGCACGTCGAGCTCCTGCCCCGTGTGCATGGCAAGAACATGCGGGCCATATTGACAACCTTTCTGCGTAAAGGTCACTGCTTGAGCGGGCGCATTGGCGTCGTCTGCACCGGCAGAGATATAAACGACGACGTTCGCCAGCGCGTTGTTAGGACCGGTAACGACCCCCTCGGTCATAACCGGAGTCGCGTGCTGCTTGGCGCAGCTGGGCTCCTTCGACATGTCAATCGCCTTCTGTTTGGCCGGTGTCCCGGTATAAGTGACTTTGCCGCTGATCGTGCCGCCGAACATCAGGGCCGGACACAGAGTTGCCATCAGTAGTGCTATGCAGGGCTTGCTCGCGCGCATTTCCTTGCCTCCTGAATCTGCGTGAATTAAGATCGGTTCTAGTTTCCGCCGCCTGCCGTCCGCGTCCCGGACTGGCTGGCCGGCGCTTCGGCTTGTTTCTCTACGTAGGGAGGAATCTTCCCGCCCGCCGCCTTCAGCACGTCATTCTCTTTGCTGTGACGATTGACTTGCAGAGTGCGGAGGAAGTGAACCAGATCCCACGCGTCGTTGGGCTGAATGACGTCCGCGAACGACGGCATCGGCGTTCCATCCACGCCGGTAATGAAGATCTTGTACACGTCCGCATTCGTCGAGCCGCACTTGAAACGGGAATCGTCCCCGCCCGAGGCGAAGTTGTATGGACGGATGGGCTGATCTTTGCTGTCAGTCAGCGTAGAGGCCGAGGGACCGTCACCTTTCCCTTGCGGACCATGACACTTCCAGCATTCCAGTTTGGTGAACAGCGCCTTGCCGTGCGAGATGCTTTCGATCGTCACCGGAGGCTCGGCTGGAATCTTGATCGGGTCACCGGCCTTCTCTTTTTCCCACCGCGGCGAGAACGTCTTGATGTATGCCACCAGGTCCGCCCGCTGCTGCCGGGTGAAGGTATTCCAGATCGGCATGTTGGAGTTGGTGAGGCCGCGGCCGACGGTATCGAATAAATCTTCGTCCGTCGGCAGGATGCCGGTCAGAGTCGAACGGCACTTGAAGGTGGCAATGGTGAAGTCGCGCGGCTTGGGATCGAGCCACACAGCGTTCTCGCCGTTGCCGTCGCCCAGATCTCCATGGCACCCGGCGCAATATCTCCGGTAGTCGGATTTCGCGTCCTGGGAGTGGCCCGTGAGATTGCCGATGTGGCTCTCCATCGCCTTCGGCGGAGTGGGCGGATGGGGCCCGACATCGGGCACATCTTGCGCTCTGGCTACGGTGAATCCGGCCACGAGAACGAAACTCAGAATCACGCTGAAAAAATGCTCTTGGTTCAGTCTCTTCATTGGCAGCATCCTCAATACGAATTCTTCGCGGACGAACTCAGTCGTCCGCGGTTCATTCCCGCTAAAAGGCGAAATCAAATCCGATCAGCAGTTCGCTGGTGTTGATGTTGGTACCAGTCGGGGATGTGCCATCCGAGTGCAGCCAGTTGTACTCGTTGTGCCAGGCGAAACCGGCGCGACTGGTCATGAAAGGGTTGTAGCGATAGCCGACGGTGTAAGTGGAGATGTCGCCGAAGTTGGAAGCCGACCCGGTTCCGCCCATGTATCCCGGCCCATTCGCCTGCTGCGACATTTTGATGGTTTCGTATCGCCCGATGAAGATGAGCTGCGGGCTGTACACGTAGTGAGGTTCGAACAGAACGCCGTTCCAGGTCGGTGCTCGCGAACCTGCCGGGAGCGTCCCGCCCGTGTTGTTAAGTCCGGCAATCCCAAGAGTAGAGGCATCGATCAGGTCGCCGTAACCTTGCCCGAACCACGCGTTATCCCAGCCATGCTGCGTGACCACCTGCAGGTCAACGTGCTGGCCGAAGTAGAACTGGCCGACGAAGCCTTCGCGGTGGAAAGACTTGTTTCCGGTTCCTGAACCGCCAATCGGATTGCCCATATTGGTCAGCCAGGTCGTCGGCGCGTCGCCCAATATGGCGTATACGCCGATGCGCTGCACCCCCGCTTTGCCGGCGTCGAAGGCCTGGCTGGCTGCGAAGAACCCCGTGTAGGAATTGGCCCCGTAGGGCAGGCCTACCTGGCCGTCGTTGGAGCTGAGCAGCGAGATCGAGTAGCGAGTGCGGTCGTCGTAAGAATGGCCCATCAACTCGACCCCCAACTCGTTATCTCCGATTTGGCCGAAGATGTTGCCGTCACCAACCGGCCTGAAATGATAAATCTGGTAAATCCCGCCATTGCCCGTCAGGGTCAGAATGCGTTTTTCGGAAAGCAGGTTATCCAGCTCGAACTTGCCGAACTTGATATTCAGCCAGGGGCTTCCAAACAGATTGTCCAGGCGGCCCATCACTGTCTCGAAGT
>Ga0116223_10000057_pt1 | contig 140059 bp, 114 predicted proteins | sample Sb_taG_3_FD_90092 | JGI IMG/M metagenome (GOLD analysis project Ga0116223, IMG submission 90092) | Peat soil microbial communities from Weissenstadt, Germany - Sb_50d_a_PC metaG | ecosystem: Environmental > Terrestrial > Soil > Wetlands > Peat | place: Germany: Weissenstadt | collected... | reverse complement strand
GCCCTGAACCTCCAGAGCCCCGCCCAGAACACCGCCCTCCGCGGGAGTTGCCTCGTATCGCATCACCCCGCCTTCCGGCGTTCCTGCTCCTCTTCGCGGTCTAACGCTTCGTGGAGCAGGGCATTGATGCAGCCCTGAATGCTGCTGAATCCCTTCCGGTCGGCCACCTTCTCCACCCGTTCGATGTCCGTTTTCGGGATGCGCAACTGGATAGCGCGCGTCTCCTTCAAAAGGGCGGCAGGGCCTCCGCGATGAATGGTCCCGTTCTTTATGGCCTCGATGAAGTTCTCCTCAAGCACGTCGCGATTGTCATACCACCACTGGGCCTCTTCCGCCTCGGTTTCGAATTTTGGCACAACCAGTCGTTTCATTGCCCCACCTTTGTCCGCAGATATTCGCGCGCCTCATTGCGTGAGACTTCGAACGCTGTCACGACGCGCACTAACGTTCCCTTGCGGATCGTCCAGGAAACCTTCAGGATGCGGAGCTTGTTGGTATGTCCCACCGAAATCCAGCGCTCCTCGTCATCGACGATTTCGTATCCCATTTCCATCGGATCGTTTTCAAGAGCCTGCTCGGCTTCTTGCTGTGTCACATCGTGGCGGGCGATGTGTTCGATGTTCCCTTGGTCCCAATCAAACCTGATCTCATCCGCCACAAATTCATCATATACATAGCGCTACGTATAGTCAAGCCTTTTGCTTGGTCTTTTGCCATCGGGCCTGCACTGCTTTCCGGCCCTGTTCACTGAGCTCTTCCTTCGAAAGGTTTCTTGCCCGCGCCTTCCCACCCCGGCTACCCAATTGAGCCGCGGCTTGGTTTTTTCGCTTCATAGCGCCAAGTATAACAATTTTTACTTACCGCCACATATTTTCCTTGACTTTATACATAGCGCTACGTATATTTAGGCCGTGGGACGCTTCCACATCGAAACTGGAACGTACTCCACCGAAGATGGAAAGTTCAACTCCCAGTCCTACCAAGGTTCAAATGCTCTCCAATTTCAAAGACGCAGCGACCCAGAACCAAGGGAAACGGTCAGGGCGATTCCTGAGTAGTGGACATGGGGAACAATTGTGCCACTATGCCCTTTGCGAAGTTGAACCAAGCCATACCTCTCCATGGTCTTGAGTGTCCGGGAGAGGTTGGATTTGGCGCGGCCGGAGAGTTCGGAAAGTTCGGCCAGGGAGTCGGGTTGCGCTTCCGCGATGAGAGCCAGAAGGGCGCGGTTGCGGTCGGAGAGGACCTTGGCGAAACTCTCCATCGAGGTGAACCAGATTTTGGGGTCGTCCCGGCGGGCGCGCTGCTTGCCGCGAGCCACTGCAAGAGTCCGCGCCTTCATCTGTTCATAGTCAGCAATTCCGACTTTCAGCGTCGTCATGGAATGACTCCTCGTTGTTTGAGCACTGCGTCCACTTCGGCCCAGAAGTCCCCCAGCAACATCGCGGCATCGTGGTAATCGTATGGCCTGACGGCCCGCAGGCGATGTTTATGGTCGTGTCGCTTCCGTGTCCAGGCTGCGATCACGGATCTGCCTACCCACTAATAGATGTTATCAGTGTATGATAACCTTATCAAGTTGACGACACCAGACCACCAGACCGCACCAGACCGGCCTCTGCTATGGACGTTCAGCAGGCGAGAGTCGGGAGGAGAGCGAAGGTCGAGCATGCTCAATTTTCTGTGCTATTCCAGAAGACTCCAGCAACGCTTCTCCGCGTTTCCGCTTCCTTTATGGATTGATCGTCGAAGCACCCCATCGGAGCACGAAGTAGTGTTCGCGATTACCGAGATCGGCGGCTCGGAACTTGGCGTGGGCTGGAGCCTACACAAGCTGGATCGTGACGCTGCGGCCGACCATGGCCGCAGCCCGTTGCAGGCTTGACAGGGTGATGTCGTTATTGGCATCAAGCAGCCGGTCAACCTGCGTACGGCTCGTCCGGAGCAGCCTAGCCATACCCACCTTAGAGGCAGCGAGACAGACTGACCCCGATCACTTCGCCCTTTCCTTTTTGGGACGTCCAGGGCGGCGACCACTCCAGGCCTGTACGTCCCATCTCGCCTGGTGACAACTCGGACACTGTTTTGGCCTGCCGGAAACCCTCGGCACCCAAACATTTCCGCACCGGAGGCACTTGCACTGGTCCATGAACATCATCATACACTATTTTTTTCTTGACATCATCAGCATCATCATCATATACTTATTACGAGATGACCGGATGCTTTTAGAACGAAACAAAGGCGGATTCCATCAGGTTTCGCAACGAACGAGCCGTCACGCTCCCTTCATCCTGCAGCGGTCCGCCGAAAGGAAGGTGGTCTGAACATGGCGAACCGATCACAATTCTACGCAGATGCTCCGGTGGAAGTCGTTCTCACGGCACCGCGCGAACTCGTCGCCGAAACTCTGAAAGACCTGAGGATTTACCCGTTTCCGGACGAGCGAACGATGTACACGGATCCCGACGTCGCCGCCTCGGGCCACAGCATGGAGATCGACTCAAGCGCGCGTTCCGTGACCACGGAGCACTCGGTCTTGCCGTACGTTCCAAGGGCAGTCGCAGTGTGGCCCGATTGCCCGCAGTGCGGCGGCCAGGACCTCCGCATCGTCTCATACGACTACGGCACGTGTTCCCTGACCGGGTACCGCGATGCCGGCGAGCGCTGGGAGTGCCGCACATGCGGCGCAATCGGCGACGGGGACGGACTAGGCACTCAGCAGCAAAAATCACTCGTTAGAACTGATGAATGGATCAACAGAAAGGAGAAAGAACAATGAAAGAAGTCGTGAAGTTTCAAATCAACACCCCGGTGGAAGTAACCCTACAGTTCGAGGCAGGGAAACACGTCGAGGGTCGCTACGGCGATCAGGTGATGTATTCACTGCTGGATGATCGCGTGATGTACGTGCCGCCGTACGTGGAGCAGCGATTCCAGGAGTTGGCCATCGGGGCCGGCGAGCCCCTGTTGCTCTGCAAGCGGGAGGTCAAGGACGGCAACCGGAACCGCATCGAGTGGAGCGTCAAGCGAGCTCCGCAACAGCCGCAGGCGTCGGCCAACGGAATCGCTGCTGCGGATTCCATCGTGGCCGATCCGACATTGGATCTGCAGCCAGTCGAGCCCAGAAGGGAGAACGAAATGGAAGCGAGAAACGGGGAAGGGATCCAGGGCGAGGATCAGACCGTAGCCCTCGTACGGGATGAAGGAAAACGAAACGGAGGTAACGGGATGGGAGGATTGTTAAACGGAGTGGTCAGACAGAAAGAGCAGCCGAGCGCCAACTCGACTGCTCCCATGGCGCAGGAATCGGCAGCTACCAATACCCAGCACCAACGACAGGATACCGCAGGAGGCCCCAGCACCGAAATCGTGCTCGCTTCCGCGGCCTCCGCGCGGCCGGTCGAGCTTTCGACCAAGGACAGCGTGTTCCTGCCGGCCATGAGCATGGAAGTGGCGCTCGCGCGGCGGGCCGCCATCGTCGAGTTCACCCGCCGCATCATGGTCCGGGATCAGGACTTCGGCGAGATCCCCGGCACCAACAAGCCCACCCTATTGAAACCCGGCGCCGAGAAGCTGTGCAACTTCTTCGGCCTGGAGCCGGAGTTCACCCCCATTGTGGAAGACCTCGACTGGACCGGGACCCAGCACGGCGGCGAAGCCTTCTGCTATGCCCGTTACCGCTGCCGCCTGCTGCGCGAGGGTCGGGTGGTCGGAGTAGGCGAAGGTTCCTGCAATTCCTGGGAAGCCAAATATCGCTATCGCTGGGTCGCGGAGGAGCAACTCCCCGAACACCTCGATCGCTCGCATTTCTTGAAGCGCGCTGTGCGCCGGACGCTGTGTGAGTTCGACTTCGCCATCGAGCGCGCCGAAACCAGCGGTTACGTATGGCAAGCCGGCCGAGCACTGGCAGAGGTTCCGGGATGCCATCTTTACCGGCACTGCGCGATCGGTGGAGAAACTCACCCGGCGCGGCAAGTCGGTTGCCTGGGAAATCGACTGCGACGCGGCGCTTTACCGCATTCCCAATCCGGATGTGGCGGATGTGGTGAACACCATCCAGAAGATGGCGCAGAAACGCGCCCTCGTGGCCGCCACGCTGATTGCGACCAGCGCTTCCGAGTTCTTCACACAGGACGTGGAGGATGCCGATCCCTGCGGGCAGAACATCGACACCGGTGCCCATCCGCATGGCACACGGGAGGCGCAGGAGTACGTACGCGACCGCAAGGTGGAGGAACTTCGGAAGCCGCCCGTCAAAGCGGAGCCCGCTGCGGCCGGGAAGCCCTGGACGAACTTCGGCGAGATGCGCCGGGTGTTCGAGCAAGTGCGGGAGCAGGTGGGAGAGACCCGCTACCTGGAGGAACTGGAACTCGCCGGCGTGCAGAACCCGGGTCAGTTCCAATCCGCCAGCAAGGCGTTGGCATGCTACGGACGTCTCGCGCGCATTGCCTCGCAACCGGAGGTGGCGTGATGGCTGCCCTGGCTGTAGTTCCTTCCCCCGCCGTGACCGCCGCGCCGCTGTATGTCATCGAGGATCAGTTGGCGGCCCTGATCGAAACCGCCGAACTGGTTACCCCGGAACAGGAACTCGAGTTTCGAGCGGAGTTCCAAGCCGCCCTGACCGCGGCCGTCGATAAACGCGACCGGGTGGGCCAGTTCCTGGCGCATCTGGAGCAGCAGATCGACTTTGCCAGGTTCGAGATCGACCGGCTGAAGCAGCGCAAGGCCATCTGCGAACGCGCTGTCGCACGGCTGGAGGACTATGTGATCGAGACCATCGAGAACCTGGGAACCGATGGCAAAGGGAAGTACCGCCGGCTGGAGGGAAAAACCACCACCTTCAGCCTGCGTGCGTGTCCGCCATCGGTGGAGGTGACCGACGAGTCAGCCATCCCTGCGGAATACAAGACGCTGACACTCAAGCTGCCTGCGGTGACGTGGGAGCAGTTGCTCGATGGACTGGACATCGAGCAGCGCGCCGCGGTTCTGGGGCAGGTGAAGAGTCCGGAAGCCTCTGTGGACAAACGTTCGATCAAGGCGGCGCTGGATGGCGGCGCGGGCGTTCCCGGGGCCGGCCTGGTCACCGGGCGGCACGCGTTGCGGAGGAGCTGATGGTGAAACCCGTTCGCCATCCCGGATACCTGGAGTGGATCCGGACGCTTCCCTGCTCGGTGTGCCGCACGACTCGTGCTGTCGAGGCTGCCCATACGGGGCCGCACGGACTGAGCCAGAAGTCGTCGGACCTCTCCGCCATTCCTCTGTGCGCTGGGCACCACCGGACCGCCAAGGACTCGTATCACAAGCTGGGGCCTCGGAAGTTCTCCGAGGTCCATCAGCTGAATATCCCAGGGATCGTCGCTCGCCTGAGCGCGAAACCGTTCATTCGGGTGGAATCGGGCGGCTTCATCGGCCGGTTCGGCGATCAGGAGTACGAGCTCGGACCGACGCAGGCTGGTCTTCCGCGGGCGATTCGCAGGATGAGCGAGTTGCGGCGGGAGATGCTGGCGGAAGTGGCCTGACGCGTTTGAGGCTCTCCGAGCAGAGGAAGGCCCGGCACGGTGCGACCGGAACTCCCCGGGCATCTCCAGCCGTGTCGCGCGGGAGTTACTCGGCTGCGCCGACCGTGAATGAACCGTGCGCTTACACGCACGTGGTAGGCATGGCGAAAAAGAATCGGGTGCTCTTCATCCTGGTGAAGGTGGGGTGAAGATCCGTGCGGCAACGATTCCGTCGGCGCGCGTTTGCAAATGGGCTGCAATCATGTACATAATGTACATATCATGCGAACCGTCAATGTAGCCGAGCTACGAAGTCGTTTGAGTGCCTACCTAGGCAGAGTCCGCGGTGGAGAAGAGATCTTGATCAGGGATCGCAACCTGGCCGTGGCCAAGCTCGTTCCACTCTCGAAGACCGAAGATCTTGACGAGGAACTGCTGGAGTTGGCCGCGCAGGGGCAACTCCGATTGCCAGAGAGGAGCCTGGATCTCAGGTCATTTTTCGCTATGCCAGCGCCCAACATTGCCGTCGACAAGCTGAGAGCGGCGGTTGAGGAAGAGCGTGAAGAAGATTGATGCTTTCTGGGACGCCAGTGCTTTGGTGCCGCTATGCGTAGCACAGAGCACCAGCAGTTTGGTGAGAACGGCGTCCAAGTTCAAATCTATCGTGGTCTGGTGGAACTCTCCGGTAGAGATGACCAGCGCCTTTGCCCGATTGCTTCGCAACCAGGAGATTGACCAGCAGGATTTCCGGGTTGCCATGGCACGCCTCACCGAGTTACGCCGACGCTGGATCGAGGTTCAGCCTACCGAGGTACTGCGCGATTTGGCCGAAATGCTGCTCCAACGGCACCCGCTCCGTGCCGCGGATGCCATGCAACTGTCTGCGGCCTTGATCTGGTCGAAACAGCTTCCTCGCAAGCGATTATTCGTCTGCTTGGATAGCCGACTGGGGGAGGCCGCCTATGTTGGCCGGGCGCCAGATCCAAAAGGTAGAGAGTCTTCCCCGAGGTCCCTGGCGGTCTCACCCACGGTCGCGCACAAACTCGGCGCCGAGCTATCATACCGCAAATCGAACCGGATGCCGGTGACAGAACTGGACTGGAATGTGAAGCTGACGAGGAGGAGGAGGCTGGTACCGGAGACCGCGGACGGCTGGGCAATGATACTTCAGCGCAATTTGCAGCCGTCACCGCAGCGAAAACAGCCACAACGGCCTGCGCTACCGTCCTCGCGGTACACGGCGCCCGTTTCGGCGCGTCGATGTGAGAACGGCTTCCCATGCCGCGTGCCTCGTGCGTTCAGGGAAGGCTCGCAATCCGACCAGCGGGTGGTGCGGGGAGGCCGACCTGATCTTCGCCGGCACTCCTCGCGCGATGACCATGGCGCTCCATCTTGTGCAGGAGACAGAGGAAACTCATCAGAATCGAGAGCGAGATCAACGAAAACAGGATGCCACCGCGCCGGTGCAGGTTGCCGTAGAGGAACCCCACGTCTAGGTGCGTGCCGAGAAACCAAATGGTCACGATCCGCACCGCATTCGTGAACATCGCAATGGGAACCGTCAAAATGCTCAGCCCGGCCTTTGTCCAGATGGAATTGAGGAACATGTGAGCCACGAGAAGACCGGTGATGAACAGAGCCCAAGCGGAATGAATGGAGCTGCATTCCTCGGCGACCTCAATCCCAACACCAGGCAGCTCAAACCTGACGCCATCTCGAAACATCGGTATCCCAGCCAGCCTGAATAGCGCGTAGGTGGCCTCGGACGATCCCCGCTGCAAAAGGGAGATGATCTTGTCCATCACATCGAACGGAATCGGCACCAGCAACAGGAGAAGCAGGAGGGGGAACAGGGCAGCCTTGCATGCATGCACGCCATAGCAAACCGCAAATCCGGCAACCCAAACCAGGACCATCGCAAGCACGACAACCGACAGGGCGTAGTTCGTGGGGGCATGCACGATCCGTAGCGCAAGGAGGCCGTACATCGCCAGCGAGGCCGCCAGGAAGGGCAGCCCAACCCCGGGGCACAATCCGATGCGGGAGAATATCTTGCGCCGTTCCCGATACAGGAAGAATGCGCTGATGACCGGTATGAGAATAATGTGTGTATAGCGCTGATCGTTCAGCGACAACGACACCAACTGACGCAAAGGAACCCAGAACAACACGATCGACGCAAGCCCCAGCATACAGCCAAACAAGTGCGGCAGTAGTCGCCGTGCGCGCACGGGCGAGTTCTGGGCGTCGGGAGCGTCAGGGAGCGGTGGTAGCAGCCGTTTTCGAAGCATATTCCTTGGGAGCCCGACCGGCTTGAGGTATTGGTTGCAACAGAAACCCCGGTCGTTTCCCGTCCCACCATCGAACTAGGCAACGCTTATCATAGCAACTTCATCATTGATGGGGCCAAGCGATTGGCCGCTTCGATCTGAACCGTGCATCGGGCACCAATTCAGTCAGTTCGCTCCCTTGCCCACGACGACCCGAGGAATTGTGCACAGAATAATCTTCCAGTCCAGGGCCAAAGACCAGTTATCGATATACTGCATGTCCATCTTCATCCAAGTTTCAAAATCGAGCGTATCGCGTCCCTCCAACGCCCATAGACAAGTAAGGCCAGGCCGCATTCGAAACCGTCGGCGCTGCCATCTCTGATAAAGATCGACCTCAGAGGGCACCGTTGGCCGTGGACCCACCAGGGACATGTCCCCTTTGAGCACATTCCACAACTGCGGCCACTCATCAATCGAAAACTTTCGCAGAAACCAGCCGATGCGCGTCACCCTTGGGTCGTCAGGCATCTTAAACGCCGTCGACTTGCTGCTCAAGTGCATCAGAGAGGCCTTCATCTCCTCGGCGTTGTCGAGCATAGAACGGAACTTGTACAAGGTGAACCGACGCCCATTCAAGCCGCAGCGTTCCTGCCGGAAGATAGCTGGTCCTGGCGAGCCCAGCATGATCAGCAAAGCGATCACTAGCATAAGGGGCAGGAGCAGGACCAGCACACCTGCTGCTAGCAGTACATCCGTGATCCGTTTGATCAGCAGACGGATTTCATCGTACGGCGCCGCCGAGAAAGTGAGCAGCGGCGTGGAGCCCAGAGCGTCCAGATAGACTCGGCTATTGACATGCGGGAAGAAATCCACAGCAACGCGCGTGCGCACGCCCTCTTCGTCGCACAGGAGGAAGAAGTACTCCATTTGACTTAACCGCTCACTATCCACTGCGAAGATGATCTCGTCGATCACACGCCGCCGCAGCAGTTCCGGTAACGCCGAGAGAGGAAACTGTTCGTAGGATCGCGACAACTGGACCTGGCCTGGCTCTTCATCAAGGAATCCCATCAGACGAATGCCATGAGCCGATGATTCCTCCAGGGCCTGCCCTAGACGACGCGCCCGCTCGCTCGATCCCACCACCATCACGAAATGTGCGGCCCCGAACTTTCGCCGCACGGCCCCAATCACAGGCGCCGCATTGATTCGGAAAAGACACAGCAGCACCCAGGAGTAGGAGGCAAACACGAACACGAAAAACCGGCTCAGGTCGAGCCGCAACACGTATTCGGACAAAACCAGGCAAATCGCGCCCAGGAAGCATTGCCGGAACGTTTCGCGCAAGACGACGCTGGGACGAGCGGATTCAAGCCTTTCATAGATGTTGAACCAGTTGCCGATTGCGAACCAACAGACAAGCGAGACGAGAAGCAACAATACGGCAGCGCGAAAGTCAATGTAAAAGACCCAGTAAAACGGTTTCTCAGAGTTGAGCCGGAATCTGGTCTGGTACGCGGCAACGAAAGCGATCGAAATGAGAATCAGGTCTGTAACACTGAAGATAGCTTTAACTTTTTGGTAGTGCCGCCTGAACATCTCAGAGTAGAGGATAGCACGTGCAGATGAACGTGATGGGAGAACACCCGCACCCGTGTTCCCCGGCACGTTAAATAGCGCTGGACTTACCCGATATGTCTATAAAGCGCGCTGCCGACCGTCCGTAGGACGCGGTCTGGCAGGCAAGGAACCACGCGTCTCGCAATTCGTCCCGCCCATTCCGTTACGTTACGTCCGAACATGTCTGAAGGCGGCGAAAGGGAGAAGCGTGCATAGGTCAGAGTCGAACGAGCGCTACCCCAGCGATCCTTAAATGTAATCAACCCCGTATTGTCCCACTCGGATCGTCCTAAGTCGAACATGCGCAGTCCATCACGCTTTCCTTCTTGGATCGATCTCCAGAACAAGAGCTGAGTGCCTCCCAGGTTATGGAAGCGGGTGTCCGAGCAGCCGTACTTGTAGACAAGCGCGTCCTTGTGTCGAAGCGTCAGGACCGAGGCCACGGGCTGCTTAACCTTAAATGCGACTCGGATCTGCAGCGCGTCGCCGAAGCAGTTGATCAGATTCTGGAACCAGCTCTTCGGCTGCGGTGGAATCTGATGTCGCCGGCGCGTAATGAGAAGCAGATTCCAGAATGCATCGAGAAGCGCTTGGGACCGGCCACTCTCGCAAATCAAACCCTCCCGCTCTGCTCGCTGGATCTTTCTTTGCGTGGAACTCTTGTGACAATTGCCGAAAAGCGTAGTGAGATCCGGCCGCAAATCGATCTGGTGAAGGCAATAGCTTTGCGTAGAACGGTAGAGACTAGCCGCGTCAGCGACGGGTTGTGTTGAGCGGATTTCGAGGTAACGTAACTTCTCCCGACGGAGCGTTTGCTCCAACGCGGATACGAACACGTGCTCCTCGGCGGGATTGTTCACCAGTGGGTCGCAATGATCCGAAAATGGAAGCGAGATCAGACGCCGTCCAGTGATCCAACTGGTCACGCGGCACAAGACGAGGCCGTCTTCCAAGCTGGTGCCCGGCGGAGATGTCGTGTAAGCTATGGGCTGGTATCCATAGGTCCGGTGAAGCGCTTCGAGCCAGGCTACCATATGAAAAACAGAGGAGCGCGCGTGCCGGTCCACGAATTCCGCCCATCTGGGGTCCTGGAGCGGCTGAATTTCATAGACCGCCCCCGGGCGCACCCCGGTAATGCGAATCGGTGTTTGTGCTGTGCTTAGAATGCCGGCCATCGCGACGCTACCGCCTATCGGCCGAACCTCAAACCTCCGAGACCTCCTCCACCAGTACCGGAGCCGCACGCAGATACTGCGCCACCTTGCGCTTCGCCTGAATCGCATCGTAAACCCGCTGAACTTGGTCCGTATCCAGCCCTATTGCCGTGCTGAGGTCTGCCGCCGGTATTCCGTTGTTCTTCGCGTAAAGGCAGAGATCCATCTTCTCCAGCGGCAGCATGAAGTAAGACCCCTCCTCCGATTGCTCCAGCGGATAGGTATCGGTCGTCGGCGGCCGCTGCCAAATCTCCGGCGGCACGCCCAAGTGGGCCGCCAACTGGTAAACCTGCGATTTATACAGGTGAGCAATTGGCTTCACATCCGCCGCCCCGTCGCCGTTCTTCACAAAGAAGCCCTGGTCGTACTCCAGCCGGTTCGGTGTTCCCGCCACCGCATACTGTAGCAGATCGGCGTAGTAATACTCCATCATCTTGCGCACACGCTGCTTGAAGTTCGTAGCCGCGACAATGCTCGAGTAGGCCTCTGCGCTCAATCGCACCCACTTCGTCTGTCCGTCCGGAGCCTGCACCACTACCGAAAAAAGCGCGTCGCATGGAGGTTCGTGAATGCTCGGCAGTACAATCTTGCATCTATAGCCGGATCCATACTCGGGAACCACCCTCCGCACCGCCTCATCCCGGCGAATGTAGCACTGAGCCGTCTCTAGAATCGGGCTGATGTCTTCCACCGTAGCCCGCACGCCCAATGTCTCCGCCACCATGCGTCCCAGGCGGAGACTATCAGTGGAAGATTCCGTTTCCGGCGTGAACAAAGCGAACACACGCTCCTTGCCCAGGGCCCGCGCGCACAGAAAGGCCACGACGCTGCTGTCGATTCCTCCGGAAACACCAATTACCGCTCCTCCGCGCTTCAATTGTCGAAGGACAATTCTGCGGATGCCCGCCACGATTCGTTCGGTTTCGGTGGCGGCATCGAAGCGCAGAACATCGGGCGAAACCTTTGAACTGACACTCATACGCCGCATCCCCGGTTCCCGGGGCTAAGTTCGCAATTTTCCAGCGTAGCCGCCCCGTTAAGTCTATAACCCATGTATTCCGCGACGCTGTCGATTGATTCCGAATTAGAGGCTCTGAGGCCGATTGTGCAGTTGCAGCCGATCGAAATGCCCGGTTCGTCAGGGCAGACGAACTCGCCGGTCCAGATGTTCTCGACGATTGTCATTCCGCGCAGGCGGTGCGACAACGGGCGCAGACTGCCGCCCGCGCCACGGAGGCAATTTTATGAAGGAGTCGACCGTGGACATTCGACAGCATACTCAGATGCCTTTCCGGTTGAAGTGCTTATGAGACTGCAGGAACAAACGCCTCGCGGGTGTAGATCAGCCTATCGCCATCGAGTTTGGCATAGGCCAGCCGGGCGTGCTCTTTGCCGGCGCCCTCAATCCGCCAGCCGTTGCCGTCCGGAACCAAAGTCATTTTGCTCCGCTGCCTCCACCACTCATTGATTTGATTCGGCAAAGCGATCCACATTCTGTGCTCGGATTCGAGCTCCGCCAGGAAGGCGAGCAGAGCCCGATAGGTGGTCTGAGCGCGATTGTCGAGCAGATAGTCCGGATGGGTGATGAAGTGCAGCAGTCCGTGCTTTTCCATGACCAGTCCAGCCTGCGCTTTCCAGAGATCGATTCGGTGCTCGCGAAGAATGTGGAACAGAGAGTAATCCTGTGTTGTGGTGAGTGGGAGCTCGAGGATCCTGCCGATGAAATAGGGGAACGCCGTGCAGCATCCGCCACGCTGCGGCTCCAGGTGCCCGACGTTGGGTACCGACATGTCAAATTCAAACTCCAGTGCGTCGTACCAGTTGATGTTTCGATACAGGATCGCGGAGCGGAAGCCCTTTGCGCCCCAGACGCGACCGTATTCATTTATGGCTTTGACGCGGGACAGGAACTGATGCCTGTCACGGAAAAGGTTACCGTCATGGTTGAGGTCCTGAACATTGATCTCGTGCCCACGGTCCCGGATTTCCTTAAGGAACGCCGCCGTGACCGGATATCGTTTTTCAGGGACGATTTGAAAGGCGGAGCGAAATCCGAAGGACTCATCGATGTCCATCAGGCGCGGGCAGAAATCCCGCCCTTGGGCAGTTTCGACGTCGTGGGTCAGAATCGTAGCGCTCGAGGCGCCGTCAGGCCAGAACCATATGAACGGCACGGTGTCAATCCTGCTGGACTTCATGCACAGCATTAGAACAGTTTCGAGCAACCTTTCCACGGTCAGATCCAGCGGCCATGCGGGGAAGGTGTTCTTTTCCCATCCACGGAAGTACATCCTCTGAAGCGAAGTGCGGAGCGCCGCAGGGAGAAGCGGACGCACGCAGTAATAGAGTTTGCTCAACAGAGGGTTGGGGGCGCTGCCGGGTGAGATACCATGCGAGTTCGTCAGGTACCGCTCATGGGTAAGGTTGTCAACCACTTGGGTGAGGTCAAAGGGGAGCTGAACGTCTCGGTCGTCTGTCCGTACTGCGTCGAGCACGTCGGGCAGGTGGTCGTCGGCAGACGCGGCCGGAGTTGCCGAGCAAGATCGACCGTAACACAGAAGATTGCGACCGAACCGAAAGTAGCCGTCTTCAGCGGACTGCGGACCGGTTAATGACGTTCTCACAAACTGCTCGGGACAGCGGTAACGATCGGAAATGGCTTTCCACATGTGAAGGGCCTGGCTGAAAAGGGCGAGGCGATCTCTATCTGCTGCTAGAACCATACAGGGAGACCTCGTCGCTCACGACCGTCCAGCACGTTCTCCTTCCGCATTCTTTGCTCTCCTGGTTCCACGCCGCGCCTGAATTCCTCGTATGTCCTTGCCATCAGATGCAGAATCCCTCGTTGAACCACATTCTGAGCGGCCTTTTATGAAAGCTCGGTCGATATCTTAGCCTGATCACTCTCTGCCTTTGCTCATGGAGCCCGGAGCTTCTAAAATTCAGAATCGAATTCGCGCCTGCAGGAGCCACGCCAACCGTGGCGGTTAAGGGCACAGACATTTATCAATCTTTCGGGCAGACCTCAACTTCCCCCGGTGTCACCACTGTTTCCTCCACGCGGGCGACTCCTCAACCACGGCTGCTTCCTCCACCATTTTGATGATATTCACTTCGATAGTCAAGGCGTGACTCGGTCTGTTTGCCGGATGGCGGAAGGACGGGTGAACAGACGGGTAGGCCGTTCGAATCGTCACCGGGAGCACGGTTCACCCCCAGGCATCAAGCCCTGACAAATCGAAACTGACCCACTACCCTTATCGGCCTTGATGCGTCTCACCACGTTCCAATTCCAAGACCCTGTCTACCATAATGAACGGGACTCGCTGCTTTAGATGTGCCTTTAGGGTGCTGGCTACCCCGGTGTTAAGGATTCTCCATTTGCTACGGGCGCCCCTTCGTCATGGATCGGGGCGGCTCCACCTCAGTAGCGGAACTTGGCACGGGCCCATGAAAGCAGAGGTTTCTCCAGGTACACCCACGTAAACCAGCAACCCGCGATAGAGAGCAGGAGCGCCGCAATCGATGTAAGCAATGCCTTCCCTCCGATGATGGAGGGCGTGGGCGCGGGCCAACGGCTTCGACACGGATCTCTGGACCCCGCCGCGGGTGACACTGGTGATGGAGCGCGTGACCGGTGTCCACTACCATCCCGGTCATGTGTGGAAGATCCTGGGAGCGATGGACTGGACTCTGCAGCGACCTGCCAAGCAGGCGCGCGAACGCAACCCGGAGAAAGTGAACCTCTGGATGAACCAACGATGGCCGGCAGTAAAAAAACGCTCGACGCCAAAAGGCTTGGATCTTCTTCCAGGACGAAAGCGGCGTCTCGCAGCGTCCCTCCATCCGCAGAACCTGGGCCCGAAAGGCGAAACGCCGGTCCTGATTCATGCCTTCAACTGGTCGAAGATGTCGATCTGCGCGGCGAGTGGTTACCGCTGGGACGGCCGCCGCAGTCGCCTGTTCTTCCAGACCCGCGAAGGCAGCTACAACACCGAAAGCCTGAATTGCCTTCCTCGACGATCTCAAACGGCACCTGCGCCATCAGAAAGACGTCTTGGTGTAGGACGGATCACCCGCCCACAAGAGCCGCGCCATGCAGGAGTACCTACTGCGCCAGCGCGGTTGGCTCACCGTGGAGAGGCTGCCTGGTTATGCGCCCGACCTCAATCCCATTGAGACCATGTGGGGGGAACATCAAAGGGAAGGAACTGGCCAACCGTTGCGCCCAGGACCTCGTCGAACTGGACACCGCGGTTCGTGGCGGCATGAGCCGGGTCAAACGGTCGCGCACTCCGCCGTTTTCCTTCCTCAAGCACGCCGGTTCTTTCTTTTTGACTTCTTTGTCACCGTATTATGCGAGATTCAGTAATGTCGGGTAGCGATTCTGCTAGAGCCGGGTTCCTGAGGCGCTTGTGGCTCGAAACCCATGGACTCGGCTCGGCTCGTCTTGTGGATGAAGCCCTGGTCGGTTAAGTAGCCAATAATGCGCCTAGCGTTCTCCTCTGGCGAAGAGTCGTGCGTCGTAAGGCAAATCTCGGGTGCGGTCGGTGGCTCATAAGGGTCATCTACCCCTGTGAACCCCTTCAACTCGCCGGCCCGGGTACGAGCATAGTAGCCTTTAACATCACGTTCCTCACACAACTGTAAGGGCGTATCCACAAAGACCTCAATAAACCCTCCGTCGCGTATCGTGGAGCGCACCTGCCTCCGCGTGGATCGGTATGGGCTGACGGCAGCGCAAACGGCTATTCCGTGGTGACGCACTATCTCCGATGCCACAAATCCAATACGGACGATGTTGGTGTCCCGGTCCTCGCGCGAGAAACCAAGTCCCTTGGACAAATGCGTGCGCACAACGTCGCCATCGAGCACCGTGACCTGCCTCCCATGCTCCATCAGCATGACTGTCAGGACATCAGCAATCGTGCTCTTACCTGAACTCGGTAACCCTGTGAACCAGATGCAAAAGCCCTGTTTATGGCGGGGCGGATAGGCCTCGGCAAGAATATTGGCGATCTCCTTGCGCGTGAACCACTCCGGCAGCTCCCGGCCTTGGGTCAGGTACTTTTCACGCACCTCAGAGCCGGAAATCGCGTAAACTCGTTTACGGCGATCGACGGCGTTGGCTTGTTCGTAACGATCTTCGTCAGCCAGGTAGATCATCTCGTCGAAAAGCAGGGGCTGAACTCCGATTGCACTGGCGAATCGCGCCATGGTCTCGCCGGCCTCACGTGGGCCATAAAAGGGTCGGCCCCGACTGTCCGTACCGGCCCCAGCATGGTCGCGGCCCACGATTAAGTAGTTAGCTCCGTAGTTGCGGCGGATGATGGCGTGCAGCAACACCTCGCGGGGCCCGACCATGCGCATCGCCAGCGGTAGTAGGCTCAACAGGGTCGTGCGCGAATCGTAGTACTTCTCGACGAGAATCTTGTAGGCACGTACGCGGGTGTAGTGATCCACGTCGCCGGGCTTGGTCATGCCCACTACGGGGTGCAATAGCAACGTCGCCTCAACCTCTAATGCAGCCCGCCGCGTGAGCTCCTCGTGGGCGCGATGCATCGGATTACGTGTCTGAAAGGCTACCACGTTGGTGTTGTTCATCCGTATGAGATGGTTCCGCACCTGCGCAGGAGTTCGGCGCAACTCTGGAAAATCGAAATGCCGGGGCACTTCGATTACGCGAACCGGCCCGCTCAAACAATAGCGACCCCAGGAAGGCATCTCTACGACAAGAGCATGCCTTTCGTCAAGAGTGCCGCACACCTGTCTCGCCTCGTCCGCAAGATCGCGTTCGTAGATTTCTTCGACTCGCATCCAGGCAATCAGATTATTCTTCGAGTCTCGCAGCGCGATCTCCTGCCCTAAACGCATTCCCTTCAGATTGTCGACTCCAAGGTTGATAGGAATCGAAAAAACAGTCCCGTCCGCCAGCCGTTGGTTCTCTAATACACTTCGATAGTCCTTCTCGCCCATGAAGCGGTCCACGGGGGAGAGCGCGCCCGTCGCCAGCAGTTCCAGATCGCACAAGCTGCGGGGAGAGAGCTGAATCGACACCAGTTCGCGCGCGCGAGCTGCTAAATCTCGTTCTTCTCCTCCTTGGGCCACCAGGTCGATAAGCGTCCCTCCGTAGGGTGTAATAAGTTCCACGATTTGATATCCTTTCGTTCTAAATTAAAGCCCGACTTAAACCAATTTGACACCGGTCGCGAAAAGAACTATGCCCACGGCCAACCGCAGTGTTCGGCCAGCAAACCGGGGAGCTAAATAACTCCCCATCAGCACACCTGGAATCGAACCCGCAAGTAGGGGCGGCAAAAGTCGCCATTCGACCTGCCCAATTTCAGCGTGTGCGAGCGCCGTTGCCGATACTAGCAACGCCGCATGAAACAAGTCTGTTCCCACGGCTCGAGCAGGTGCCAGAGGGAATAGAATTAACAGGTATGGCGCGAGTAATACACCACTACCAACCGACGTCAGCCCCACCGTGAAACCCACTGCTACGCCCCACAGAATGGTAACAAGTCGCTCATGCCGTTGCCAAAAGCCCCTGTGAATCGTCAGATCCCTATGGATAGTCCGAGAAAGAAGAGTTAAGGCCACCAATAATAGAACTGTGCCGAGCGCTCGCCTCAGATAGGGATCAGGATCAAGTCCGCTGTGGCGAAGTTGGCGAATCAGCGCTACTCCGACCAGTCCACCCGGGATGCTGCCGCTGGCCAAATGAACCACCGTCCTAATGTCGACGGTACCCTGCCGCCAATGCATCCAAGCGCCGGCCACCTTAGTGAAGGAGCTGTAAACCAAATCCGTTCCGATGGCCAGCCCAGGGGTGAGCCCCACGAGCAGGATTAGGAAAGGGGTCATGAGTGCTGCCCCGCCAATGCTGGTGAGGCCGGTTAGACATCCAACGACAAAGCTCATCAAAAATAGGGACACTGTCTATATTCCTTCAGTGGGCTGCTACGCTTCCGAGACGAGATCCACACAAAGCTACCCCTTCGAACTGCAGTTCCGCTGCCACGAAAGATGGACTAGGATAAGCCAAATATTTTCATAGGATTAAGGAAACTGGCAGGAGTCAGGGGGGGCAGGTGCCAATGTAACCCAATCCAACTGCGGCGTGCCCACTTCCAAGCCGCCGTTTCCTTGTATTTCTGAGTCATTGTCTGCACCTATTTCGCAACGAGCTCGCGGCGGCTTCTCATCGCAGTAGGCGATCCCACCTGAAAAACCGACGCGTACCGCACACGCCAATCACGCCTGTTCTTGGTCAACGGTTCCAACCCCCAATATTTCCAGGGCCACCCAGCCCTCACCGACGGGTCCCCATCGTGGATCTCTTCGAGTAAATCCCCAACCGGAGTCCACCCTAGCTCAAGTGCCAGCTTGGTGCGAACATCCAAATCGACTCCCGAAACAAAAAGATACCCACCCAGAGCAACCAGATTGGCGATGTTCCGCAGACACCTCTCCGCCTCGGGAGGGGCCATATGGCAAAGGAAACGGTTCGCTACCACGATATCCTGGGGGCCTAAACGCTCGACCAATTCCGGATCGCTGGCATCCGCAACCCGCCAGTTAATGCCTTCCCGGATCCAAGGCCTAACCACTATATCGTCCTCGTCCCGGTCGAAGATCGCTTGTATCTCTGCTTCGGTGAGCCGCTCGAACATCGGCGTATCCATCAATTCCGAATGTGTTAGCGAATACCTCCCTCGTTTCGCAATTCCCACGATCGGCTCGGAAATGTCGACTGCCTCCGTGGTGATTTTCAAATCGGGCCGCGCGGACCGGGCGGTCCACAAAATCGAGTACACTTCGGCGCCGTTGCTGCAGGCGAGCACCGTAAGTTTGGGGCTGCGCCCTGCCGCTTTCTGCTGCAAAAGGGCAGAGATCAATTGCAGCTCCGGACGGTTGCGAAGGAAGAAGGTGGCATGATACTGGCTCCGTCGGGACCGCAGTCGGACTAGTGAATGCAGAAAGTCGCCGTAACGGCGCATCGGCTGCGTCCTCGTCAAAAACAACGGTAAGCGGTTCCAAATCCTTTCGCTCAGAGACAGGAAATGCCCGCCCAAACACTTTCGAAGAACTCTTGATCTCGATATCCTGGCCAGCATCCATTCAGGCATGGCATTCTCTTAGAGCAACCATCGATGTTTTGGCGTCCACAGCCTAGCTATAAAGTTGTGGTCCTCGTCCTCAGGACCGGGAACAGTTTGGCCCTCTGCCGCGAATTGGTCTTTCGTTAAGATCACAGCGTCAACTTACGGCAGTAGAATGCCTCGGCGTAGCCGCTGGGAGCATTGCATTCCATCCCGCGCAGCCGCATAAGGGAGAAGAACGTCTGCGGCTCAAACCAACGCTTGGCGCGCTGGGAGGGGAAGGCCTCCATAAGACAGTCGACCTTTTTTCGGTGCTGCCCCGGCGCAAGCGACACAAATACGGATGGCTGCCCGAGGTCGCCATCATATTTTGGGATCTCATACTCCATGATTAAATGATCGCGGAAGGTATTCCAGGTTAATTCGCCGATCAGGCGATGGTCCTGGTGCGCGTCTTTGCGGCTGGGGCAGAAAATGACGTCCGGCGAGACCGTTCGCTTCAGGTCCTCAAAGACCGCCTTGACTTCGTCGCCCACGAAGGGCATGAAGCCGTCGGGAAATTTCTTCAACAACACGCCACTCAGGCGTGTCGACCCGGCGAACAACTCCGCCGCCCGTTGCGCCTCCGTTTCCCGTTCCGCGATGGCGCTGAAGACCACCCAATGAAATGTGCAGGACGGATATTCCTCGGCAAGCCGGAGGATGGTTCCGCCGCAACCGATTTCGATGTCATCCGAATGGGCGCCCAGGCACAGAACCCGGAGTGTCCCGCCGGCATTTAGCTTCAATCGGATCATACTTCGGGCGAGATTGCTACGGGGTCATAAGCTGCCACGGTGTTGTTGTGCCCGCATCATCGAAAGGTATTCGTCTTCTCCGAGGCAAATCTGCTGCACTGCGTGACGAACGAACGGTTTCGCTCGGGTCCTGGTTCAGATGCTGGGGTGACCGATAAAAACGGTACGGTGAAACTGAAAGGCAGCACAGGCCGCTCATACCCATCAAGGCCCCGACAACGAATCCTACTGCGACCTTGAGAAGAATGGCCGTCATCGCTTTTGGGTCTCTACAAAAGCGAGGCGCCAGCTTGATTCAGCAATTGTCCCGAGCTCCTCGGGACCCTTCTCACCGCTTTCGAACGTGCGATCCGATAAGGGGCAGCGGAAGATTGTCGGCAATCGCCCAGTCAAATTGGAGGAGCACAGGGTGTTACAAAACTAGAAAACGAAACTACACGCAGATCTTCCGTGGTCGGCTTCGGACCCGAATTCATTTATCAATCTTCATAGTGCCAACCCAACCAAAGAGGACCAGACCCGTTCCATGAGCCTAATCTTGAAGACGCGCCGAAGGTTATGGGGGGTGGGGGCTATCTTTTACCACTAGCAGCCTGCCGACCGCCCAACAGTAGCTGATCCGTAAACAGAGCGTAGTCCTCACACCGGCATGTCGAAATGAGCCGCGACGTCATACTGCCGATTTTACCGTCTGTTAGCGGGAAACACTGGCCGTGGCCTGATCATCGTTCCCGACAGTTGCTTGTCCAGTCCGGTGCCACCGATACACCACGAATTTAGCGTCAGCGCCGGAAGACAGTCGCAGGAGTTCTGCCCTATGGTCGGGGATACCACGTGTCAGCCAGTCCTCGTAATACCGTGTAAAGTCTTCTCCCCGACGCAGTACAACGTAGTCGACCTGCGCAGCATCGAGGTAACGAAGCGCCAACTCACCTGAACAGTAAGGAAAATTCGAGAACTGCGCACCCGCGTGGTAGGCCAGAGGTAATTGAAGATCCATGATCCGAACTGGGTGATTTTGCTGCTGTTCGATCCACAGACCCAACTCCTTATCAATGCGACTAGAAGGGGCGCTTTCCCTGAATGGGCCCAGCCTTGTAACGGCTTTAACCGGGCTGATGATCACGGCCAATCCTAGCAGCCCAGGAATGATCCATAAAGATACCATTGGACGAGCTAGCACACTCCATCCCGCAGCGACAGCGGACGACTTCGTCCAAAGACCGACCTCATAAAGACCATTTGCTGCCCAAATGCAGAGTAGCGGCACAAATACAAAGCAGTATCTTGGATCGTTAGGCGAGAGAGCAAATGCAGTCGCTCCAAAAGGAACAGTCGCAAGCAAGATGAGGAACAATCGGCTCGGAGCCTGCAATCCTCGCCATGGGCGGCGAAGGGCGCCCAGCAAAGCTAGCGCTGGCAAGAGAGGGGCCCCCAGCCAATCTGACGAAAGTCGTTGAAACATCACTGGCAGGTTCCGACCTACCCCCTTTCCGATAAGAAACAGATCTTTGAGCGTCAACTGGGTTTCCCGGTTTTCCTCCGCGAAGGAGCGCATAGCCATCCCCATTCCCTCCAGATGGGCATCAATACCGTAGAACGCCCACTTTTCCTGCCAAGTTCGCCAAGATGGTACATTTGGCTCGGAAGACGCCACCTCGTGCCTCCCGCCAACTGACTCGTACCACCCAGGGGTCGTTTCCGCAGCCGAGGTACGCCTACCTGCGTAAAGAAAGATCGCGCTCTTCCCCTCTAGCCGTACTTTGCCTGTCGATCTATATATAAAAATGAGTTCTGGCAACGCAAACGCCAAAAACACTACGATTGCAGAGATAGCTCGTTTGCATTTGGCGGTGCGGTCAGTTTCCGAAGTCGTTAGGGCGAACACCACCGCAATCCCGAATACGGCAGAGGCTTCCGCTCGGAGAAGGTAACTCAATCCGAATGCTCCGCCCGCCAGCAACCACAGCCTGGTCGAGGACTGATTTAGCGCCCGAACCACTATATAGACCGCAGATAGAAGCATTGTGAAAAACGGTCCCTCCGAGAACACCGTAAATGATAAATGGACTAACAGTGGATGCAGCAAGGATAACATCGCTGCAATGAAACCTACGCCCCGATTAAAGAGACGTGATGCGATACCAAACACTGGCAAGGGGAGGAGGGCTCCCAGAAGAAGCGAGACCAGTCGCCCCGCCCACTCATAGTTGTGGGTTGCAAAAGAGGTTCCGGCAATAAGCAAGGGAAAAAGGGGCGGAAAGTTTACCTCAGGACCAGGTGTCGCAAGACCAACGTAACCTACGCCATGCCGTAGGTTTTCTGCTATCCTCGCGTACTCCGCACCCTCGGATTCGATGGCACCTGTTCGCCAGTAAACTAATGCTGCCACGCGCACTGCTAAACTAGCAGCCACGATTAGCGCCAGCATCAGCCACAGACGCTGAGGCGGGTTGTTCGTGCTCTCGCCTGCTTGTCCAGATTTCACGCTGGGATCGGCCTTGGAAAGTTCTGTTGGTCGCAATTTTAGTATCCTAACTGGAATTAGTTTTTTGCCTCCGGGCGAATTAAATTACCGACGCCGTTCCAAGAACTTCCGGAGCCGCCGCTTTACCACTCTTGCGGCATCCTTGAACGTGCAGTCCATGCCAACAAGGGCCGCCATAACTTTGCTACCGTTCACGGGTTTGAATCCCAATTCCGACATCAGTGGCCTCGCCAAATGCTCGACGAGAGCAATTTCCCACGCCGAGAGTTCGGCGCGCCAACTGTCAGTCGTGCCTAACCCAAAACTCACCTTGCTCGTTGCGATATCCCATGGGGCGTTATCGAGCTTGCCCGCCTTGAGGTTTCGGATGTTGCATTCATCCACGTACCGCTGGCAATCTTCCAGGCTCGACGGAATGCCTAACTTGTTCAAAAGCCGCATTACGATATCCGGACCATCCGAGATCAATTCATGATAGAAAACCTCGTGATAATTCTGCGTCGCCGATCTAATTTGCCGGCCATTGCTGACGTCCGCAATCCATCCCTCGCAGCTCCGTGAGATCTTAGAGGAAGCCCATTGCGATGCCCAGGTTTTCGAGGCAACACGCAAAGATGCAGCGACGGAACGGGGATCACGAATAATATGGATAAAATGCGCTTCCGGCCACAGGTCGAGGATTTCCCGACCGTAGTTTACGTGGTGGGGCGTCTTTTCGAGGACGACTGTTGCCGATGATTTGCTCTGCGCGATCTTGGCAAAGACAAACGCCGAGGTGCTACGCAGCAGGCCGCGAAACTCTTCATCGCTCAGGAGTTTGGTTAAGCCTGTCAGCTGACCTGTAATTCGATCATGGTTCCATTGTTCGATCATGGGACGCATGAACTGGCTGAATAAATTGGTCTCTAGAGCGGTCGCGATCGCAGGGGACCGCGACAGCAGCAGTTGAAGCCACGTGGTGCCGCTGCGCGGTGAGCCGACAATAAAAGCTAATTTTGTGCTGCAGAGCATGTCTTCAGCTTGGTCGTGCGTCAGCAGGGATTTTTCAAAGTCCATGTAGTGCTCGGGGTGATAAAGCTCCAAGACTACGGGTGAGCATCACGTACGTTTTCACGGCCGTCTCCTGCACGCCCGCACTGTCTAGGTCTTTTGACCGCTTAAAGGATTGGCGTTGGTACCCAAACGTTTGGCGGGCGGTTTTACGATCAAAGCGCCATTGGATCTGGGTGCGAGCGCGGTTGACCCGGCGATTCCAGGCGTGCGATTCACGGCGCAGGGTTCTTAGGTCCGGGATTCGACGGCGGCCGAGGCACTGTCGCGTGAACATTCCAATCTCGATTTCCGCCTGGTTGAGCCAACTCCCGTGGCGTCACGCCTACCTACTCATCTTGGCTGAATCAGGTCGAACTGTGGTTTGCAAAAATCGCGCGTGACGTGATTGCTACGCGGAGTGTTCACCTCGGTAGCGGATCTCCGGCGCAAGCTCATGATATACATCCGTGGATATGCCAAACGCGCTCGCCCCATCCGCTCTTATATTTTGGAGTCTTCTTCAAAGTCCATGCGGAGCTCATGATAATGGCACTCCAAGACTACGTGCGTCTTTCTTGTAGTCGCGAATCCAAAACGGTTTCGGCTTCAACCAGCTTTGGGAAGCAATTCACCACACCACGGACAGCCGATGTCGATCGGATGAAAACTGTCGCCGCTGGAGCCTTGCGGTCGTACACTTTCTGAATGTCGTACCTGCCAATCGCCACATCCAGGTAAAAGGTGCCCTGACCCATATTCAGGCTCAACTCGAATCTGCATCGGTAGTTTTCTCCAGGATGGAGACAAAATCGGCTATGACCTAACACTTCGGTCGAGGTTTGAAATATCTGGTATTGCCTTTCGTCGGCAAGCCATAGTAAGACGGCCAATTTCTGGACCCTTTCCCGCGCAGTCACCTCGACGTCTATCCAGGCCGTTTGTCCGGACTCAAACGTGGACCGTTCTCCCCGTTCGTCGCTGACCCTGACCTGAGAAATATAGACCGGCTTGCTCTCATCGCCGGCACACGGCTCTTGTGCATCTTTCAGATAGTGGCGAACCACGGAATCGGTGCCACTAATGATGGCAACCTCGCCCTTCTTCAGCAGCATGGCCCGGCTACAGAGTTCGCTTACGGCTTTCAGGTTGTGAGACACGAAAAGCACGGTCCTGCCTCCCTTGAGGATTGAGCTCATGCGTTCCATACATCTTTGCTGAAACATGTGGTCGCCTACGCTCAATACCTCATCAACGATTAGAACCTCGGGATCAACGTGCGCAGCCACTGAAAATCCCAGCCTGGCATACATGCCGGAGGAATACCGCTTCACGGGAGTGTCGATGAAGTCCTCAAGCTCCGAGAAGGAGATGATCTGGTCGAGCTTCGATTCGATTTCGCGCCGATTCATACCCAGGATCGTTCCGTTCAGGAAGATGTTTTCTCTGCCCGTGAGATCCGGATGGAAACCGGCGGAAACCTCGAGCAGCGCGGAAAGGCGGCCGTTCACAACTATGCTTCCCTTTGTGGGTCTCATGATGCGGCTCAGGATCTTCAGAATGGTGCTCTTGCCCGCGCCATTGTGGCCGATGATGCCGAATGCCTCTCCGTGCTTTACCTCAAAGGACACATCCCGGAGGGCCCAGAACTCTCGTTGATCGTGGCCAGCAAGGTCCTGCCGCTGGAACATCCTTCCCGTCAAAGCCGGAACCAGATCTCGCAAGGAGTTAAACACCTCCCCCTTGCGGAATTTCTTGTACACATGCTCCATACGGAGTGCGACGTCGGCCATGGTTCCTCAGTACTCCTTAGATGTTCTCAGCGAACGCCGGCTCGAGACGCTTAAAAAACAGATAGCCGCCAACCAGTGCGGCCATCCCGAAGCCCAAGCTATATGCAATCCACAACGGGTCCGGCGGTTGCTGGCGGGTCACACAGGCGCTGAGGCATTCTAGAATCGGCGCCACTGGATTCAGTAACAGCCATTTGGCTTTATCGCCAAACATTCGCGTGTCATAGAAGACCGGAGTGAAGAAGATCCCGAACGTCAGCAGGACTTCGACGATATACTTCACGTCGCGAAAGAAGAGCCCGGCCGCCGATACGATCATCCCAATACCGCACGCGAAGACCACGATTGTCCCGAGCAGCAAGGGCACCCACATTAGCTGCATGCTCCAACCAACATGTATCGCAAACAGGAAAATCAGGAGGGCGCCCGACGCCACGAAAAGATCGAAGAGGCTGGCCATGACAGCCGCCAGCGGAAATATTTCTTTGGGAAAATAGATCTTTGTGACGAGCTCTTTATTGCTCAAAAGACTGTTGCACGAGAATCGGATACTGGAGACGAGAAACGCCCAGGGCAGGGCCTTCACTGCCACACTCGCGACGTCAGCTTTGTTGAGGAGCGCATGCGCCGCCAGGGCATACGCATAACGAACGCCGATTCCGGAGATTACGACCAGCACCGGCATCAGGATCGCCCACATGAACCCCATGAGGGACTGCTTGTACCGGACCTTGACGTCGCGGTACGTGATCATCCAAAACAGTCCGCTGTACTTGTTAAATTCCCGGATGTGTTCTCGCATCTGCCCTCGCCACGTTTTCGCTATTCGATGCCCTGGTCATAATATTTAGCTTCGATTGTTCTGCGCTGGCCCTGATCCTGCGCCCGAGTCGTAAGGCTCCGCGGCGGCGGCGTGTGAATACTCCCATGAGGACACCCGCTCTCTTTAGCCAATACGGACGCGCAGGAACGAACTCTTCCATTTGCTTTCGCTGAGGTTTGCGTTCAGACCTTCTGAAGTTTCTTCCGTTTGTCCCTGACTTCTCCCGATTGGCGGTACGATTCGACTATCGTCCCGGCGACCAACCACACCGTGAGCCGGTAGGCGAATCGTTCCGATGGCTTTAGTGTGATCATCCAACGCAAAGTCCCGACGGCAAGCCTCCGAAACAGATGGAGTGGAATCCCGCTCGCAGACCACTTTGCGTCAGCCGATACTCCTGTTTCCCGCATGTCAGCACGGCCTTTGTTAAACCACCAAGTCAAAAAGTAATCTCTTTGAAGGCGATTCTGCTCGACTTGGTGATAAACGACTGCTGCCGGCACATATTTTAACCGTTCACCTGCCGCCAGTAACCGACGCCCAAGCTCAGTGTCTTCATTGTTGCGGACCTTGTTGTTCGGCCCAGGGCCCAAATCAGTGCGGAAACTGCCATGCTTCTCGAAGACTCGCCGATGAAAAGCCATGTTGCTGCCAAACGGGGCGTCCCTGAGCGGACGGGCTTCCAGACCCAAGTCGAAAATCCCCAATGGGGCCCTCCCGTACCATCCTTCCTCCGGGAGCCAAGATGGGGGCGTGCAGGGCCACTGGGGAAGTATACGGCCCCCGGCACCCGCCCACTCGCCACCGCACAAATCGGCGGTGAGACTCCAGAGCCACGTGGGCTCCACGGTTACGTCGTCATCCACGAAGGCGAGCACGTCACCACGAGCCTCCTGAATTCCGGAGCTGAGGGCATACGACTTCCCCTGTCGCCCTTCGAAAATGTACCGGAACCGCTTCGGGTACCGCCGACAGAAATCCCTGGCTACTTCAGATGTCTGGTCGCGCGAGTTGTTGTCCACTACCAGAACTTCCCACTCCGTCGAGGCAGGAACAATCGATTTCGTTAGATCGTCCAGCACACCCGCCAGCGTTTGGCAGCGATTATACGTGCAAACAATGACCGTGGCTTTCATCGTCCTCCGCTAGCAGTATCCCGCTCCAGTTGGTGCGGAACATTCGTTCACGCCAACATGGTCCTAATTGGAAGTTAGCCGTCTCAGAAACTTTTGAGAGGTCTCTCTTGGATTCAGTAACAGATCCAACACCTTAGCCGAAATGGCCTTGGCGAGTCTGACGCTACTAAAGGGAAGCCCGACCTCCTTAAGCCGCCTTCTCTGAAAGCTCCAAAAGCCTCCACCCCTGAAGTGAACAGCGTATATCGCCAAACGCGTGTAATATTCTTCCATCAGCTCGTTGATGCGTTTCTCTTGCTCTGCAGGTTCCAGATAGAGGGGGCCATAGGCACGCAAATCACCGATCTTACTTGTGAAGTAGGCTTCTAGACTTTTAGAAGTATTGGTGATCTGCCCTGGATGAAGCCTCTCGTACGACAATACCTGATGCACGAAGCCAAAATCCGCAACTCTCAAGCACTCGTAGCATGCACTGACGTCTGCTTCCGCTGTAGGATTCGGATAGAAAGAATCTGTGCGCCTGACCAAATCCGCTCGATAAAGGCTTGAAGTCGGATCTCCAAGAACATCCAGCGTGCCTAATAAGTGCGCTCGGCCGATCTCCCGGCCCGAAACGACGTTAGACGAATAAGGAAGGCCATATGTTCTGACGTACCATTTATCGTCGCCGCCGCTCAGTTGATAAGAACCGACAAGTCCGACTGCTGGGTTTGCCTCAGCCACTGCTACCATGCGCGTTAAACATTCCGGGAACAGCCAGTCATCCGCCGAAACCACCTTGCAATATTTGCTTTCCGGAGAGATAAGACAAAACGCTCGATTGTGATTCGCGATGATTGGCAAGAACCTATCGCCGCTATGGACGTGAATACGCCTATCCCGACATGAATACTCCGCCGCGATCCTTAGTGTCCCATCCGTGCTGCAGTTGTTTGCGATAATATACTCCCAATTTGAATAGGTCTGAGCCAAAACGCTTTCCATGCATTCCCTTAAGTATGCCTCACCGTTGTAAACTGGCGTAACGATACTAACACGGGGTTCATTGAGCGTGCTCATCTGCGCACCTCCGAATTGGAGGCGTTGGGACTGCCAGATGGAAGTAGCCGATCAAATTGAATTGATAAGTTATATCGGGAAGAGGCAATCTTTGTGGCCATACGGGTCCTGCTTTCGTCTCGGTCTGCCACCAGGCATAGGAAGGTCTCTTGCAGCATCTTGCCGTCGCGCTTTCCTGATGCCCACACAATATCTCGCCAGTCTCAAGTCATTCATCGGCGTCGAAGCCTGGGTAATACTTCGATCTCTGAGAACAAGGCGGCATCTCCTTGAGCCTGGATGCTGACTCGATAAAGGTGGAACTTGTCGGTTTGCGGCACATTTGGGAGGCCCTCTACGAGAAACGCTGCTTGGTGGCCGGAATTCCTAAGGTGGTCAAGCAGGCCGAGCGTTAGATCGGTGGCCGAACCATAGGGCACGCTGAATGATCGCACAGGCGTTCCCGACATTTCCTCTAGGACACTCTTATTTCGGTCTATCTCTGTGTCTAAGTCTTCTGGGCTCAGCCACCTACAATTCACATGGGTGTAGGTGTGGTTTCCTATCTCGAATCCTCGACTTGCTAGGCGGCGAAGTTGCTCACTTGTCAGGTATAGTCGTGCCTCCGCAGCAGCGTCGATTTCATTGATGCCAGTCACCTTAAGGAGCGTTTCCCAAAATGCTTGTCTCGTGGGCAAGGAAATAGCCGGAAGGTAACGCGTGAACACCTCGGGAAGTGAGTTCAAGACCAGACTGTTAGCCTTCGTGTTGCTGGCGTCGTTAACGGAGCGTATCGCATTGTTGATTGTGTCCATTCCGGCGGTGTTGGCCGCATAGCCGACGAGGTTATCAAGCGCAAAGCAGCGGTTATCCACCGTCAAAGCGTTTACAAAGAGAACTGAGGGAACCCCAAGCTTGGTGCACAGCGGCAGTGCGATTTCGAATACAGATGCATACGCATCGTCAAACGTTACGAGTACGGGTCGAGGCGGTAGCGCGTGGCCGCCAGACTGCTTGAGAACGTCTTCCAGGCTCACGGGTGTGTAGTGCTTGGTAAGGAATATCAGCGCGGCCTCGAAATCATCCGGTCTGATCGTAACGCCAAGCCCTTTCGTGAAAGGTGACTCCGTGCCAGAGATATCGTGAAAGAGCACGCATCGTAATGAGTAGCTGGGGCCCAGCATTCGGGCGAGGCTGAAGCGGCCAGGCATGTATGGCAGCACTCGCGCAGCTCGATTTATGGCCGCTCGCGGGACTCGATGATATGCCGATGGTTCGAAAACTTTCACGACTTCGCCCCTCGATCCATCAATTCATGATCGCCGTGGAGGAAGCTCCCGTGCCACAGTTCCAAGGTGACGAGCGAAAACCCCTCCTTGGAATAATTACCATGTTCGTTATTGGATTCTAATAGATACGACTCGCCGTTGTAAACTGGCGCGACAACACTAACATGTGGCTCTTTGAGAACACTCACTTGCGCAACTCCGAATTGATGGCGTTGGGACTCCGAGAAGGAAATAGCTGATCAAATTGAATTGATAAGCCCTGCCTGTAGGAGGCAAGCTTTTCGGCCATACGGCTCTTGATTTTGTCTTGGTCTGCAACCAAGGATAAAAAGGTCTCTTGGAGCATGTTCCCATCGCACTTCCTGATGTCCACACAATATCTCGTCAGTCCCAGGTCATTCATCAGCGTGGCAACCTTCGTGTGATGAGAAAGCGCCAGGACCGGCTTGTTCAGGAGATGGGCAAATACGACCCCGTGAAACCGGCATGTGACAATATAATCCATGGACTGCATCCTTGATAACAGCTCGTCGATGCCGGCAATTTGCTCCTGTTTCACCATATGCGGGTTCGGGCCGCCATTAGCAGCCTCCAAACGAGACTTGACTTCCTCGATAGTCTGCAAATCAAACCAAATATCGGTACTGAAGAGAGCCAATCGGTAATGCTGTTCGTGAAGCCATCCGCCGAACGATGCAACAGTGTTGATCAAGCGCTCATAAGCAGCCTGGTCCTTTTGCCAATAAACCCGAGGATCGCAATGTGCCATGGGGGAAAGCCCAACCAGTCGGCTTTTTTGTCCCTCGACGGTGGGCTTAGGGGATGTGGGAGGGTCAAGAATGCACACGCAGTCGGCGGAGACCTGGCTTTTGCCCTTGAATCCGACCTTTTGAACAAGATCTCTTGAGTTCCCGTCCCGAAAAGAAACGTAATCCGCGAGACGGAGAGTGTTCCTTACGAACCATCTGGCCAAGGGATCGTCTAGCGGGCCAGCGCCCACGTTGAGGAAATAGCACTTGATCCGCGACAGCTTGGCAAGCAGAGTCCAGATGAAAACTGTATAGGGAAATTTCCAGGGCCCTCCCCACGAATCAAGCAGTTGGCCACCGCCGCTGACGATCAATAAATCAAGCGACCGCAGTACGAGGAACGACCTACCCAGGAAGCGTACTTCAACGAAAAATCGACCAGGTACTCTGATCGTCGCGGTCTTAACCGCGCGAAGAAGCCGGAAGAGAAGCGAATGCTTCCGGAGCGCGTTCTTTATCGTCGTCCCGACCGTCAGGCTGTTATCGCCGTGTCGCTCCCAACGCTTCCAAAACTCCGATCGAATTGGGTACGCGGCCACCCCATGCCTCGATCGCGTATCAGGCGGGTTCATGGAAAATAGCGATATTTCAGCGTCGGGCCACCGGCGTTTGATGTTTTGCATGACGGCGGCTTCGGTCGCGTCATCCCCAAGATTTCCGAAACCGATGTGATTCAGAAGACCGATTTTTCGAACCATACGCCGTCTCTGCGAATTCAAGAGTCTCAATCCGCCAGAACGACCCGCGGAGTTCAGTAACGTTAGAGACATCCCGGTTTAAACGGTCCACTATCCAAGAGAAAACGGTAAAACAGAAGCGAAAAAGGGATCAATTCCGACCGTTTACGCAGCCGCACTGCGGCCTTTCCCGATACGTCCGTTCGCGCGGGACTTCCACAACTCCCAAGGAGCGATACCGGTACTGGCCAGGTTGTCCAGTTCTTGTTTCTCCTTGAACGTATCCATGCTCTTCCAGAAACCGTCATAAGCATATGCCAGCAGGTTTTGGGTTTCGATAAGCCTGCGAAATGGTTCGTGGACGAGTTCCTCGCCGTCATTGATGTAGTCAAAGATCGAGCGCTTGAAAACGAAATATCCGCCGTTGATACGCATTTCAGACTCGCCTATACTCTTAATCTCCTGAACGAGGCCGTCATTGCCCATCGACACAAAATGGCAGCTCAAAGTCGGTCGGACGCAAAGAAAAGCCGCCACCTTGTTTTGTTGATGAAAACGCCCGATGAGATCAGGAAGCTGGAAGTCAGTAAGATTGTCGCTGTAATTGGCCAGAAAATGCTCTTCGTCCCCGAGGTAGCGCTCCACGGCCTTAAGTCTTTGGCCGATATTCGACTTAGCGCCGGTGTCAACAAATGTGATCGTCCAATCGTGCATATCAGAGTGAAAGACCCGTAAGTCCTTGCCGCCGTTCGACAGCACGAAGTCATTCGACAGAAATTCGGCATAGTTCACGAAGTAATTCTTGATGACTTCAGCGCCGTATCCCAGGCAGAGAATGAAATCCTTGTGACCGAAATGAGCGTAATACTTCATCATGTGCCAGAGAATTGGCCGGTCACCGACGTTGACCATTGGCTTCGGGGTGTTCTCGCCGGCCTCCCTTATTCTCATTCCCAAGCCGCCACAAAAGAGTACCACCTTCATATCGCACCATCCTCTACTGTTTTCGTCTGAAGACTATCCCGTCACAGTCACGCACTCACTTAGACAGTTGCGCCCTGGCGACATGCTGCTAGGGACAAAGCACGTTCCGCAGCTCTCTCTCCGCTTTTGAAACTTTCGTCCGTCCACATGTACCCCCAGTCTCCATAACGTCCACAATAGGCGATACCGAGATCATCGAGGTATCCGTGGACAGTCTGAAGTGCAGCCGCGCGATCCAGATCGAAGATGACGTTGGCGTACCGCAGCAACATCGCCCTACGACACAAAATGTGGTCCTCGTCGCGGAGGAGGCCACAACGGCGAAGATCCTGGATGACTGGCTCAATCCAGTCATCTGGTGAGCCGGTGAAAGGCTTGTACTTTTCGGAGAAGTAGACTTCCGCCTGAATACTGCCTGTGCCTGGGGGAGCGTTGCTGGCAGAGAGCATGTGCGGAAAGCCGAGGCGCGTAAAGCAAATGTCCTCGTCGTAGAAGTAGGTCATATGGGCGCGGGAAAGGTCCTCGCGGTTGACGCCGACGTTTACCAGGACGCACGTTGAGCAAGCCAGACGCTGGGAGGCCTCGACGACATCACGCGGCGCGCCGTGTATGATGCGAATGAGATCCGGCAGCGGTACTGAGGAAACCAGCGCGTCGTAGCGCGTCACTTGACCGTTCAAGAAGGTGAGGTGTCGTGTGCGAGGATCCAGTGATACCAGCTCATGATCGAGTTTCAGGTTTCCGAGCGGGACGAACTTCTTCAGATAGGATAGGAATCCGCCATAGCTGGGATAGCGGAAATGCGTGATGTAATGAACGTGTGGGGACGATGGCGAGAGCGCGCCACGCAACACCTCCTCGAGGCTGGGGCGGTAGATCCGCGGGCCGAGCCAATCCGTGCTCATGTTGTCGGCAGTGGTCAGGTGGTACTTTCGCGTGTACTGCATGGGAAAGGACTCGGCGAACGTCCGACCGAAGCTCGACAACAACCAGTCGGCGTAGTTATTCACCGGCCGGTCGGGCGCCTGGCGCTCTTCCACGAAGTCTGTAATGACCTTGACGACGACGGCATCCGGCAGGCCGTGGAGGTGGAGTTGCACGGGATGGAGGGGCCAGTGTCCGCGCCAGTAGTTGTTCAAATTGATCTGCACGGTCTCGAACTGCTGATCAACACTGTCGGCAAAGAGGTCTTGAATACGGGTGTCCTTGGTAAAGGAGATGTGCGGACCGACATCGAAGAGGAAGCCGGTGTCGTTGCGGAACGACGTCGTGTGGCCGCCATAGTAGGTGTTCTTGTCGTACATCACGGGTGCGATGCCCTCGCCGCAGAGCCGATACGCGGCACCGAACCCGGCCATTCCGGTTCCAAGGACGACGATGTTTGGCATTAAAGAGAGTTTCTCCTGATTTCTGGTCTACGTTCTTGTCACGATCCGCGCGGAGCACGCGTGACCTGGCCGGTCGGCATCAGTTGTGCGAGACGGCTTCATACGACTCGATTTGTGTCCGAGTAAGGCATTGAAGATCGGCCCCGGCCTGGAAAGCACGGTACCACTCGACGATCCACTTGAGGGCCAGATTCAGGGGAAGCGCTGGATGCCAATCCAGGCAGGCCCTCGCTTGGGAAGCGTCCAACTTGAGGAAGTGGGCCTCCCGGGGGTGCGCTCCGCCATCGCGGCTCCAGGAGGCGCCATTCCCCCACAGGCGCACCGCCTCGTCTGCAATCCAGGACACGGGCTGGGCGTCCGCGTCGGCAGGGCCGAAGTTCCAGCCCGTGGCAAAACGGGACGCGTCCTCCGTGAGTCGCTCAGCCAGCATGAGGTATCCACGCAGCGGTTCCATTACAAACTGCCATGGTCGGATAGCGGAAGGATTGCGAATCAGGCAGGGCTGCGCTGCGAGGAAAGCCCTCATGAGGTCGGGAATGAGCTGGTCGCTGGTCCAATCGCCACCTCCAATCGCATTCCCGGCACGAGCGCTCGCGACCGCGACACCGTGTTGCTCGAAGGACGCGGGGGGAAAGAACGACTCCTGGTAGGCGGTGGTCACGAGTTCAGCGCAACCCTTCGAGTTGGAATATGGATCCCGACCGCCCATGGGCTCGTTCTCGCGATATCCCCAGACCCACTCGCGGTTCGCGTAGCACTTGTCGCTCGTGACGTTGACCACCACGCACGGCTGCTTTAGCTGCCGCAACGCCTCCAGAAGATGAACGGTCCCCATGACGTTCGAGGAGTAGGTTTCGATGGGATCCTCGTAGCCGCGACGCACGACGGATTGCGCAGCCATGTGAATAACCACCTCAGGACGGCACTCGGCTAGGGCGGCTTTTAGCCGACGAAAATCACGAACGTCGGCCAAAATAGATCGAACGCTGTTTGCAACGCGAGCCTGTTCGAACAGGCTCGGCTGTGTTGGCGGCTCGAGCGCGTATCCCGTTACATTAGCGCCGAGCGAGTCCAACCACAACGACAGCCAGCTTCCCTTGAAGCCGGTATGCCCGGTGACAAATACATTCCGTCCCTGCCAAAACGAACGATTAAGCATGACCGGTCCAGGTCCGCCGCATGCCAAATCCCGCGCTGTGCCCCACAACCTTCAACGTGTCCCTCCCGCAAGCGCGGGCTGCATCGGCATTGTCTGTGACCCGTGCGACGCCTGCGGCCATCGACCGTTCTGTTCCCGCCAGAGCGCCTCGACCACCCCATCAGGGCGTGTGTCCACATCATCCAACGAGAGCACCTCGTCCTTCGAAACATCCCGGCGCATCACGCAGCCTTCAGACAGGCCGATAGGCAGGGCTGCCATTGCTCGCGCAGCAACGGCGTTGTCGATGAGACCATACGTGCAAAACCCACCGATACCATCCAGGCGCTCGCCGGCTTTCAGATCACGCTTGGCAACCGTCACCACTTCGCAGACCGGTCCTGCAAGGGGTGCGACGGTTGCATCACGATGGATGACCGCCCTTCCAATGGTCGAGGCGATCTGGATATGCGGCAGATGAAACGGCGTGTAGAAGACGTAGAACGGGCCGTCGCCCAGCTTGTAGTACGCTAGTTGAGCCTTCTTGAGCGGCGATTCCTCGTACACGATGACAAAGGCGCCGGTATGCGGCGCCGCGCCGAGGGCATAGTCCACCAAGCCAGTGGCGACCATCTGCTCGGCGGGCAGCAGGTCCGCCATCTCCCGGACATGCTTGCAGGCCGGCCCGTACATACCGCGGCACCCTGCCTGGAATCCCGTCGCATTGGCGAGGACCGTCGTCTCCATGGATAGCTTCGTGGCGTCCGCGAACGATGTGACTTTCCGGGCGTCCTGGTCATTCTTTTCGGCAAATGCCCGCTGCGTCTCAGGGGTCCGATAGTAGTCCACCATGCCCTTCAGGTTGCCTGCCGCCACAGGTCGCAGTCCCAAAGATCGCAGATAGCGGAGGAGGGTCATCGCCACCCCCGGTTCATCCCCGTCGGTGTGGGTGACCACCACCCCGGCCCGGTCCGCCTTCACCTTCAAAATCGGGCCGACGAGCGAATCGAGTTCGGCATTTACCAGAACCACATGCTTGCCATGCGCGAACGCATCCAACACCACACCGGCTGCCGCCTCTACCGTACCCGTCACTTCCGCGAGAACATCGATGGCATCGCAAGCGGTCAGCACCGAAGGGTCGTCAGTCAGCACCGCGATCCCACGGGCGATTGCCGCTTCGGCCTCCCGAGCAGACCCCGCCCGACCCCACGCACTGATGCCCGCCTCCCGGAACGCCCGTTCACCATGCTCCAGTGTCCGATTGGCGATCGCCACTAGGCGAATCCCCGGTGCTGGTGTGCCAAGCTGCAGGGCGATTGCCCGGCCCGTCGCACCGGCTCCAACCATTCCGACGCGGATCGGATGACCCGTGGCCTCTCGCTCTCGAAGGGCGGTATCTACAATCATGTGGGGCACCTCTCATGCCGCTCGACAAGCGGCCAGTTGCGATCTTGTTCGGAGACCACCATTGGGGCCAAAGGCCACTGAATGCTGAACGCGGGATCATCGAATCGCACACCACGCACTGCGCTTGGGGTGTAGAACCCCGAGGTCATGTAGTACATCTCTGTGCTTTCCACGAGGGTCTGGTATCCGTGCGCACAGTTCTCGGGCACGTACAGCATTCGAGCGTTCTCCGCACTGAGCTCTACGCCGTACCATTTGCCGTATGATTGCGACTCCGGCCTGAGGTCAAGAACCAGGTCGAAGATGGCTCCTCTGGTGCAGCGCACCAGCTTGGCCTCAACTGCGGGCGCCTCCTGGAAGTGCAGGCCCCTAACAGTCCCCTCCCTTGCGCTAAACCCCATATTCGCCTGGACGGGCAAGAAGTCGAGACCGTGCTCCGCAAACTCTCGGGCACACCACGCTCGCAGGAACCGTCCGCGATCATCTTGGCGCGGATTTGGATCGATCACCCTGGCACCTACGATGCCGGTCTCCATGAAACGCATTTCGTGACTATCCTTTCATTTCTCAGAGTTTATTCGTCGACGTCCCCTGGACTCCCTCTCCACTCTGAAAACCGAAGACCTGGGTGTTGGGCGCATTTTCCGATAATCGCACAGGTGCCTCGCCGATCTGGAAGATTGAAGCATAGCGAGCGGACGCCCTACGCCCCGCCGATTGACACTCAGACGGATTGGTTTCGATTCTTCGAGATCGCACCGCCCCGCCTTGCGACCAGACGTGTCGTTGGGGACCGACTCATCCTACTGCGCCAGGGGAATGGCCAGATCGTGTTTCAAAACATCTTTGAAAGCGAGAAGCCGAGTCGACAAACGGCAGCACAGAATTTGAAGAGATAAGTGAAGCTCCCCATCGTGTTCCATCTGACGACTTCTGCGTAGATGCTTCTGCTTTTAGAGCAGCGAAAGTTAATCTCATCCTCCGTGGCTTGGTGGACCGCCAGGGAACTTCGCAGTCGCAACTCGACTTCTTCCTGGTTCATGCTCTGGACGGTGGTTTCAACTAACTGGCCCGGTTCCCCACCTCCCAGCTAACAGCGCAGTTGAGTCGTCGTACTTCACCTTGCCCGACTGGGTAACAAAAGCAAGTCCAAGGATTATCAGCAGCGCTAATGCATTTGGAGCAATGGAGGCACAAACGGTCTTGAGTGGAGCAATGTCCAGACCTGCCCTGGCCTGGCATTTGGAACCGATACAGGTATTGGCGGCCTGAACTCCCGCATTACGTAACCTGAAACTGGTGGCGAACCCATGTCAGCAAGCTGATTACGCAGTTCCTGGATCCGTTACACTCTATTGCAGTTCGGCGGCCATGCCCATTGGAGAATGATCAGAGAAATTGTAATGAACGGCTTATGCAGATAAGCACGGGGCGTCAAGAGGACAAAAACTGGGTCTTGTCCTCCACCTGTGGAAACGCGGCCTGGCACCACATTACGGCGGACACCAGCTCGGATTCCCTTCGTGCAAGCAGTACGATCTTTCTGGCCAGCCTCGGCACATATATCGGATGACGGCACCCTTCACGGCAGCCTTGACGTAGCTGTAACCGTTGTAGGCTTGTGATAAACAGTTCAGGATGAGTGGCCATTAGTCCCAATAGGCCTTGTTTTGGGAGTTATTCTCCTGGCTAAGGCCGGCGCGAGCCATGTCAGCACAAACTTCACGGTCCTTCTGGGCGTAATCTTATACTTCACAGCCCTAGAGACAGCCTGACGCGCCTCGGGGAATAGGGACTTCTCTAAATACCAGTTGGCCCAATGCGAGTGCAGGGCGCCTAGACTTCGCTCAACCGTCACCCGTGCATCCCGCGGTAATGCCGCATCCATCCTCAGCCATTTCTCCAACATGCGTTGCTGCTGCCGAAACTGCACCTCGGCATTGTCCCACGGCCGGCACGTCGAACCTGGAGGAGAGGGGTTCCTGTCGGTCACGACCAGTTCTTTGTTTACATAGGCAATGGATGTGACGAGCGACAGGCGAAAGTGGAGATCGCGGTCCTCCACAAAAGAAATATCGGGGCTAAGTCCGCCGATTTGTCTAATCGTGTCAGTTCGAACCAACAAAGTGGAGATCCAAAAGCCACAAAACGATTCTGCAAGCGCCATTGTGGCTCGGCGATCGATTCCTATGGCTTGCTCATACTGTCGTCGGCATTCTCGAAAGGTGCTACAGTCCAGACCCGCCCTGTTCACCATACGTGCGTCGGTGACGCACGCACCGCACTCGTTTCCCAGTTGCTTGAATGCTAGCACCTGCCATTCCAGTTTTTCAGGAACCCAAACGTCGTCCGAATCCAGGAATGCAATGTATTCTCCCTGCGCTTTTGCGAGTCCCGAATTGCGGGCAACGCTTGCACCCTGATTGGGCTGATTAAGGAAGAGTATTTGATGAGTCCCATTTGTTTTCTGATTGATAAACCGCTGAATCGCCTCCGCCGAACCGTCGGTGGACCCGTCATCCACAACTATGATTTCGAACCGAGGATACGTCTGCGCCAGAACGCTTTCAATGGCTGCGATCGTCGATCGAGCTCGATTGTAAGTAGGTATAACAACCGAGACCAACGGGCTGTAATCTGTAGCCGTCATGCTATCTATCCTCACATAACCTTGCGGGCAAAGCTCAGCCTCGCTTCGGCGTGGGCGATTCCTTCAATCAGGACGCCTCTTACTGCGCGAAGGCGATAAATCCCAGGGGCTCAGATGGTAAAACGTACCGCCCGACAGAATGGCATGACGCACAAGGCACGGTCACACCGGCAATATGGCATTGAGCGTCTCAGCCAAAGTCCCCACGTTGGGCTCTTTGTACAGGGAGGTGTGGCTGCCCGGAACATCATGAATCTCAAGTCCCCCGCCCGCAAGCTTCTCCCAGCCGAGAGTCGGATCCCGGCGCGTGCTGACGCTGGGCTTAAAATCGAGAGCTCGCATCAGGGTGACCTTTCCCGGGTAAGGCTGCACTTTGTAACGCTGCAAAACTCGTCTGTGGTCCTCCTGCACCTGAACATCACGAAGCTCGGTTGACAGAGGCCGCCCTGCCGACCGATAGCACCGGAAGATCAGGGTTCTGCAATAGTAAAGGAAATTTCCACTCTTTCTTTTCGCTATGCCAAGTAGATACGTGCCACCGTGTCTCCGGAGATTCTGCCAATGTTGCGATACTTGGTCTTCTAAGGCTACGCGCTGGTCGCACCCTGGAACGTAAGTATCGAACAACAGGAGAAGATCGGGCTTCCGGCCCTGTGCATAAAGCTGCTGCGACATTTCAAGAGCGATCAGTCCCCCCATGGAGGCCCCGCCCAATAGATAGGGACCTTCTGGCAGGAAGCCTTGCACTTCCTTGAGATAAGAGGACGCCATTTCTTCGATGCTTTCCGGCGGAGTCTGGCCTTGGGACGCGAAAGGAGATTGCAGGGCGTATACCGGTTGGTCAGGTCCCAAGTATTCGGTCAGCTCTTTATAGAAAAGAACGCTCGACCCGAGACCGTGAACAAGAAAGAGAGGAGTTCTGGAACCGTTTGGCTGGATGGGTATCAGTGCCGACCAGGCTTTGGCTTCCGTGCGGACAGGCGAGTTCGACGCGCGGATCAAAGCGACGAGTTGGCGTATAGTCCGGGCTTCAAAGAGGGTAGTAAGGGCGAGGTCCAGATGATACGCTTTCTTGATCTTGCTGAAGAGGCGCACAGCGATTAACGAATGCCCCCCCAGGTCAAAGAAGTCGTCCTCGAGACCGACGTGCTCCGCGCCCAGTAACTCTCGCCACCACGCTGCCATCGTGGCCTCCAGTTCGTCTGCAGGCGGAGAGGAGCTAGTTGCCCCCTGCGAAACGTCGGGCGTCGTCGGCCTCAGAGCTTCTAGATCCTGGGGAAAGACGACCACCAGGGGAGGCGCTTCTGCAAGGAGAATACGAACCAAAGCTCGCGCGCCATCGAGGGGCGGAATGCCAAGGCGTACGCCGGCCTCTATTGTGCGCGACTGAGGGCCTGGGACGGCAATCCGCGCCAACGCATTTCCGGCTGACGCGGTAGACGGATCGGCGATGCGGCGCATGGCAAATCCTTCGGCCTCTGCCAACACTTGACCCTGCTCGTCAAACAGCGTAATGTCGAAAACGGCTACTTCTCCACCAACCGTATTCTCGCTTCGGGACCGAATGTGACTGTACACTTTCGCTGGAATCTGGCGGTAACTTCGTAGCTTTTGGTAAGAAACAGGAAGATACAGATCCTTGGAATTCTCGTAACCGTCAATCAAATAGAGCGCGCATCCGGTCGCCATATCGAGCAGCGCCGGGTGCAGGTACCACGACGGACACTCTAGGCAAAAGCTCTCTGGCAACTCCAGTTCGGCCAGGCACTCCCGTTTCCCAAGCAGTAATCTTCTTAGGCTCCGCCAGCGAGGGCCGAAATCGAAGTATCGCTCCTGCTTTGTTCGGTGCTGGTCGTCAAAAACGATTTCGCGCTCGCGGCATCGTGCCGCGATGGCCACGCGATCCAGCGGCAGCGGTCGCTTCGCAGTCGACCGCGCGATGCTGCCGGTCGAATGTTCAATCCACTCGCCATCCCGCGCCAGAATTGAAAAGCGAAATGCGTTCCCTTCGCGCTTGAGATGGACGCGCACTTCTTTGGAGTCGGAGCTGTCGAATGTCAGCGGAGCGAGAAAGAACACATCTTCGAATTCGACGCCGTAGTGGAACGAGCCGCGCTCTAGCGCGGCGGCCGCCATTTCCAGGTAGCCGCTTCCCGGGATCAGTGCCTGGCCGCTTTTCAGCCTGTGCTCGGCGAGCAGCCAGTGACGTTGCTGCGAGAACTGGCTAGAGTACACCCTCTCTTCCCGGGTCTCGACTAAACGTTGCTCCAACAATGGATGGAGACGAGCGAGACCCATGCCCACGTCCCGCCAGACACCCCAGTTGATTGCAGTGACCGCCCCTTTGCGGCTCAGCGCGAAGGCGTCCAGAAAGGCGTTGGCCGCCGCGTAGTCCACCTGGCCAGGGGGTGGAAGGATAGAACTGATTGACGAAAACAAGACAAAGCAGCCGATCGGCGAGTCTCGCAGAACCTTTTCCAAAACCAGGGTTCCGCGCACTTTTGCATCCAGGACCCGAGCGGCGCTCTCCTTGGTCTTGAGCATTAAAGGGCAGTCTTCAATGGCGCCCGCCGCATGGAAGACGCCGTTAATCTCCCCATACCGCCGTTGCGCCAGATTGACAACTTCCCGCATCTGGTCAAGATTTGTAACGTCTGCCTGAGCGACGAGCAGTTCGGTACCTAAAGACCGGAGCTCAAGCAGCTTGAGGATCTTCTGCCTGGTGGCTTCCGACTCGCCGCCCCCTTTCAAACAGGCTTCCCACTCGGCCTCAGGTGGCAACGCCGAGCGGCCCACCAGAACAAGTCGAGCTTTGAATTCGCGCGCGAGATGTTCGGCGATGACTAGTCCAATGCCGCCCAGTCCGCCGGTCACGAGGTACACCCCCCTCGTCAGTAAACGCCCTTTGGGCGCTTGCTCGGTGACAGCGCGCAGGTGCTGTGGCAAGGGGGCGCTTCGGCCTTGCCCGCCATTCCCCTCGAAGCCACGGTGTTGGGGAGCGGCCAGATTGAAACGCTCCACTGCTTCGGTAAACCGCTCTCCCTGCCGATATGCAACCACAGCGTCATTGGGAGCCGCTGCCATTTCGGCCACGATCTGGGCTGCGCACTCACGGGCCCGGTTGTCATCAAGTTCTACATCGATTGCGCGACAGGTGATGCCCGGAAGTTCCTTCGGAATCACTCGCACTGGACCCAGCAGTACGGCTCGAGCCGGATCCTGGACTGGCTCGCCCGAAACCGACTGCATGACGTTCGAGACTACGCCGATATCCAGACCGTTCATGTCCTGATCGGCTAACGCCTGGGTCAGGAAGAGTGGGCTGTAGAAAGCACGATCGAGCGTCTCCTCAAGGGGCGTATTCGAGTCCGCCGATTGAACGGACCACAGGTGGATGATTCTCTTGGGGGAATAACCGCTATTGAGAATATCGGCGATCAGGGTATCATAGTCGCTTCGGACGCTGGGACGGATCGTGTATTCTCCACCGCCCAAGCGCCGGTAGCCGGGACCTGCCGCCACCAGAACGACCTTCTGGCTCTTCGCCCTCAATTCCGATGCGACTTGATCTCCCAAGCCGACCGAATCCGAGAAGAGGATCCAGCAGCCAGCCTTGTCCAAAGAAACATCCCTCAACTGAGCCCGTCCCCAGACACGGCGATAAAACCAGTTGTCCGTTCGGTCTTCGGAGGCCTGCGGGGGCGCTGGCGAAGGCGTGGCTGCCGGAGAGTGTGTATCCGCGTCAACCCAGAATTGCCGGTGTTCGAAAGGATACGTCGGCAAAGAAACTCGCCGGACGGAATCGAGAGCATGCAGCCCCGTCCATTCCACATGTCCGCCAGAAACCCAGATCTCTCCCAGTGTGCGCAACGCAAAGCGGACGTCGGAAACCTTTTCGTGCGGATGCCTTAAAGACTGGAACACTTTTACGGCGTTCGGAGAGTGTTGCCGTGCCAAAGAGGCCAGCGCGTGCCCCGGTCCAACTTCGAGCAGAATCCGGTCCCCTTCGCCGAACAGTTCTCTCAGACACTCTGAGAAGCGCACCGTCTCGCGGAGATGGCGCGCCCAATATCCTGGGGCCGTGGCTTCCCCCGCCTTGATCCATGTCCCGGTGACGTTGGAAAGAAAGGGGATTTGCGGAGGCCGTAAGACGATCTTCGAGATCCGCTGGACGAAGCAGTCGAGAATCGGATCCATCATCGCCGAGTGGAACGCATGCGAGGTGTGCAGACGTCTGTAAGACACGGACTGCTTCGCCAAGCTGTCTTCGAGTTTCTCGATCGCCGAAGTTGGTCCGGAAACCACGCATTGCCGGGGGTTGTTGACAGCCGCTATCGAAAGGCTTCCGTCGATGTCGACTTCTCCGGGGGCCAGCGGAACAGCCAGCATGGAACCGGTGGGGAGGCCGTAAATCAGACGTCCACGAAAGGCCGTGATCTCGAGTGCGTCCTCGAGAGTAAGAACTTGAGCGAGACAGGCGGCAACGTATTCACCGATGCTGTGGCCCACCATGGTCTGTGGCTCGACGCCAAGCGACATCCACCAGCGGGCGAGTGAATACTCAACGGCAAAGAGGGCCGGTTGTGTGAGCCAGGTCTCATTCAGCTTCTCGGTCGAGTTCTCGATCTTGTCTTCGGCCGAATAGAGCAGTTTGCGCAGATCGAGACCGAGATGCGGCTCGAGCCGCTCGGCGCAAAAGTCGAGCGTCTCGCGAAAAGCCGCCTCCGTCTCATAAATCTCGCGACCCATGTTGACGTACTGGGAGCCCTGTCCCGAAAACATGAACGCGACGCCTGGTGCTTTCGGCGGGCAGGGACTGGTTGGTTTCAGGTCCCCGCCCGTAAGCGCGCGCGCCGCCTCGCCCACATCCTGCGCGACCACCGCCCGCCGATGCGCGAAGGTTTGCCGCCCTAATTGACACGTGAAGGCGACGTCGCCCAGATCCAGTTCGGGATGTTCCCGGAGGTAGGCCGCGAGATCGGCGCAGGCGTGTTGGACAGCCGGCTCGGTCTTCGCTGATAGTGTCAACAGTTGATAGGGCCCGGTCTGGCCCGGTCGCTGCACTCGCGGCGCTTCTTCCACCACGACATGCGCGTTCGTGCCGCCGATGCCGAGCGCCGTGACGCCCGCCCGCCTGGGGGAACCGCCGGCTGCCCAGTCCACGAGCCGGCTATTAACGAAAAACGGGCTATCTTTGAACTCGATCAAAGGATTCGGATTTTGAAAATGCAGGCTGGCGGGCCGTTGCCCGTGCTCCAGGGAGAGCACGGTCTTAATGAGGCCGGCGACGCCGGCTGCTGCGTCGAGATGGCCCACGTTGGTCTTCAGTGATCCGATCCCACAATACCCGCTACGAGCACTGGATTTGCGAAAGGCTCGAGTGAGGGCCCTGATTTCGATCGGGTCACCGACGGTCGTCCCGGTTCCGTGTACCTCAACATATGAAACATCATCGGCAGTGACCCCTGCCATGTCCAGGGCCTCGGCGATTACCTCGGCCTGTCCTTCCACGCTCGGCGCCAGGTAGCCCACCTTACGGGCGCCATCGTTGTTGATCGCGGAGCCGAGAATCACAGCGCGGATATTGTCCCGGTCGGCGAGTGCGTCTTCCAAACGCCGCAGCACAACAATACCCAGTCCGCTTCCGAATACCGTCCCGGTTGAAGCGGCGTCAAACGCCCTGCAATGACCGTCGCGAGAGAGAATCTCGCCTTCGCGGAACTGGTATCCGCGCCCATGCGGGATTTCGATGGTAACCCCGCCGGCCAAAGCCATGTCACATTCCTGATTGAGGAGACTCTGGCACGCCACATGCACCGCCACCAGAGAAGTGGAGCACGCCGTCTGCACGTTAACACTCGGTCCACGCAAGTTGAGCTGATAGGAAACTCGAGTGGACAGGACATCCTTGTCGTTGCCAGTCTGCTTAAGTTGGAACAGTCCCGCGGTCTCCCGCAGACGACGGTTGGCAAGCAGGTTATACATCAGATAGGAGTTCAGCCCCGATCCTGCATAGACACCGATCGATCCTTCAAATCCCTGTGGAGGGTGACCTGCATCTTCGAGCGCTTCCCAGGCGCACTCCAGGAAATGCCGGTGTTGTGGATCCATGATGGAGGCGTCTCTGGGACTAAAGCCGAAGAAGGAGGCGTCGAACAGTGCGATGTCCTCCAACACGGCCGCCGCCTTTACATAGTCCGGGTCTGCCAGTTCTTCAGGCGTTACGCCCGCTGCCAAAAGGTCCGCATCCGAAAGGCGGCGCACTGACTCGACGCCATCCCGCAGATTCCGCCAGAACTCCGACAAGTTGCGGGCGCCTGGAAAGCGCCCGGCCATACCGACAATGGCGATCCTCGAGCCTTTCATCGTGTTTCTCTCAAAGCCTGCGGGCCGCCAAACGCCGCTGGGCGCGGTCCGAAGCCGAGCGCTGCGCCGAAGCTCCGCCAAGGTGGACGGCAAGCGCGCGCACTGTGGAAAACTGGAACAGATCTACGAGCGGAATCTCGCGTTCCAGAGCTTCCTGCAATCTCCCCTGAACTTCGGCGACTGTCAGCGAGTGAGCACCGAGATCAAAGAAGTTATCATCGAGGCCGACGCTATTGAGTCCTAGGGCTTCTTGCCACGCGCCGGCGATGATGCGTTCGAGGTCGTTCCTCAGTGGATCCAGGACCGCGCTGGTTGCCTGATTGGGCGGCGGCAGTCGGAGCAGCGAGTTGCGGTCGAGTTTCAGGTTTTCTGTGAGAGGCAGGGCATTCAGGAAAACGAAGCTGGAAGGAATCATGTACTCCGGAAGCTTCGACGCGAGCGCGAAACGCAAAGTCTCCGGAGCCACCCTCTGATCGCCGGTCGGCGTCAGGTAGGCAACTAGGCGTTTGTCTTCTGCTTTATCTTCCCGCGCCACCACCGCCGCTTGCTTCACTCCGGGCTGCTGCTCCAGGATCGCTTCGATCTCGCCGGGCTCAACTCGAAACCCTCGAATCTTGATCTGAAAATCAGAACGGCCCAAGTACTCGATATTCCCATCCGGTAAGTAGCGCGCAAGATCACCGGTTCGATAGATACGCCCTCCCGGCCGAAAGGGATCGTTGAGGAACTTCGCCACCGTCAGCTCGGGCCGATTCCAGTAGCCCCGAACCACACCATCTCCGCCAATGCACAGCTCCCCGATCTCCCCCACTGGAACGGGGTTCAATCCTTCGTCGAGGAGATAGACTCGGGTGTTGGCGATGGGCCGACCGATCGGGATGGCGCTGCCCGGTTCTTCCACGTGATACGTAGTCGACCAGATCGTTGTCTCGGTCGGCCCGTACATATTACAGATCTCGCCGTGACAGACGCGGCGAAGCTTGGCCACCAGGGAAGCGGGCAACGCTTCTCCGCCCAACAACAACTGCCTCAACGCGCTGAGCGATGTGAACGAGCGCGGGTCCATTGTCAGTACACGGGCCAATGAAGGCGTCATTTGCAGATGCGTAACGCCGTGCCTCGCAATCTCATCTGCAATCGTATGAGTACCTTCATCGCCATGGATCACGACCTGGAAGCCGCGGGTCAGGGTCCACAGAAGCTCTAGCACTGAAATGTCGAATGAGATACTGGTTACCGCCAGCCAGACCCCAGCTCCGTGGCCGATGGCCCGGTCCATCCCGGTAAAGAAATTGACTACGTTGCGGTGTTCGACCATCACGCCTTTTGGCTTTCCCGTCGAACCGGATGTGTAAATCACGTATGCCAGGTTCTGGGCAGTGGCGTTGCAATCGACCGCCTGGCCACTGTGCAGAGCAATTGAGGGTGCCTCGGTCTCGAGCACCACGAGACGGTCTTCGGTAACGGGAAGCCCCTCGCGCATTTGCAGCGTTGTGAGGATCCATGGCAGGCCGGAGTCCTCAATCACCAGAGAGAGCCGCGCTTTGGGATGGCTGGGATCCAACGGAACGTAAGCCCCACCGGCTTTCAGGATTCCGAGCAGACTGACTACGATTTCCTCGGATCGTTCCATTGCCACGCCCACCAGTGTTTCTGGCTTCACCCCAAGGCTCTGAAGATGCCTCGCCAGCCGGTTGGAACGTTCATCGAGTTCGCGGTAGCTCAACCGGTGGTCCGCTGCGACTACGGCTATCGCCTCAGGCGTCCGCGAAGCCTGTTGCACGAACAGCTCAGCAATGGTGCGGTCGCGCGGATAGACCACTTCGGTCCGATTCCAGTCGCAACACTCAACGGGTAACAAGGAAATCCTCGAGGAACAAAAACTCAATACCGGTGCCGAGAAAAGTATCTATGGCCTGTTCGGGCGTATTCACGATCGGCTGCCCTTTGACGTTGAAACTGGTGTTTAGCACCATCTGGCGGCCCGTGATCTCCCCGACGGCCCGAAGGAGGGCATGAAAATCCAGATTGTCTCTTGCCGACACCGTCTGTAAGCGAGCGGAGCCATTCACGTGGGTAATCGCTGGAAGCGAATCTCGCGATTCCGGACGAACGTCAACGACGGTGATCATGTAAGGCAGTTCAGTGCCGGGAGCCACCTGGAACCAGCGGTCTGCGTCCTCTACCGCACAGGCGGGCGCGAAAGGACGGAACGCTTCCCGCTTCTTCACCATCGCATTGATCCGGTCGCGCATTTCCGGATGTCCGGGATCGGCGAGAATGCTGCGATTCCCGAGTGCGCGCGGGCCGTATTCCATGCGGCCCCGGAACCAGGCGACAACGCGCCCATCCGCTATCAGGCGGGCCGCGCACGCGCAGGTTGCTTCGAGCGACTCGAAGCGCTTCACTTGTATTCGCCCGTCGAATCGGTTAAGAGTATCTTCAATAAAGCTCGCGGTGTAGGCTGGTCCGAACAGCGGTGCGGGCAGCCGCAGGTTGGCAAGTTCTCCCGCAAGTGACGCCCGGTACAGCGCCGCCCCGAGCGCAGTGCCGTCATCGCCAGCCACCGGTTGCACGTAAACTTCTTCGAATAGGCCTGACCGAACCAGCCTGCCATTGGCGGTGCAATTCAGGGCGACACCCCCGGCTAGAGCAACCCGCCGCAATCCGGTCTCTCTGGCGAAATGCCCGCAGACGTGAAGGACCGCTCTCTCTAGGCACTCCTGGAGAGCGGCCGCGACGTCCTGGTGGGTCGATGTAATGGGATCGAGCGGCGATCGTCGCCGGGTCAGGTGTTCGTCGAGATAAGCGCGCGTAGCGGCATAGGTTTCCCGCTCCTCGCGCGATCGGTTGAGCCGTAGAATCGGGATTCGAATCGAGCCGTCGGACCGAAGTTCCACAACCTGCTTGAAAAAGTCCCGGAAGCGGGCCGGATCCCCGTAAGGCGCCAACCCCATGATCTTGTATTCATCCGAATTGAAGTCGAAGCCCAGGTGCAGCGTTACGAGCGAATACAATATTCCGATCGAATCATTAGCACTTAGCTCGTAAATCTTCTCCAGTTTGCCATCATGGAAATCGTAAACGCTAAGGCTCTCGACTTCGCCCATCGCATCATTGACAACAACCAGGCATTCGTCCCAGCCCGAGGTGTAAGCGGCACTGGCGGCATGGGCCAAGTGGTGACCAACCGAAAAGACTCTCGCCTCAGGAAATCCAGGAAGATCCCGGCGCACTTGTCTCAGCAGCACATCTCTTGCAAAGACCTCGTGGTACAAGCGAGCTGAGACTTCGTCCCTCAAATAGAGGTCGCGATAGGGGGCATAGTCAAATCCATGGGCTATTTCGTCAATATCCGCAATCGCGAGGCCAGCCTCGGCCAGACAGAACTGAATCGCGTCTATGGGAAAATCGCCCGTATGCTTCTTGCCGCTGAAGCGTTCCTGCTCCGCGGCTGCGATTAATTGACCGTCAACCACCAGAGCAGCGGCCGCGTCCATCCCCTGTGCAATCCGGTATTCCCGCTCCTCCAAGCCAGGCCACGTCGCCTGCTTGAACCCGACGGACGTTTCCAGCCCGCTGATCCCTATGATCTTCATACCCCCTCCAGAAATCCGACGCCCGTTCCCTACGGGTTACCGGAGCACCCGCCCGCGCAAAGCGGCAGCGAAATCGCCTGCCCGAGGCCGCGTGTGCCACCGATGACCAATAACGTTTCCTTACACAAGGAAAAAGATCAGTGCCGCCTCAAGTGATGAAAATTCAGTTCGTACAACCCGCAGCCGCGTTGGTTTGCCGACGCCTCTACGAATCCACAAGCTCTGCATCAGCTGGACCTATGGTACTGGGCTCCAGGAGCCTTTCCCCGTTTCGCACGGCTCTGCCTTCGCGTCCACCGAGGCGCCATTTTCGCGTTGCCGGGTCGTACTGTCTAATTATCGTCGCGGGATCTCCCATAACCACGGAGTAATCAGGCACGCTTCGCATTACCACAGAATTGGCAGCGACAACAGAATTACGGCCTATTGTCAGCTGTCCTCTTGGGCATATGATGGCGGCCCCATGGCCGATCCAAGATCCTTGGCCAATTCGGATTCTACCCCCCCCCGAAATACCTTGATTGATAATTGGTACCGTGATATCTTCGTACGCGTGGTTGTGGTCGACCAGAATGACCGACTGCGCAACGATTACGTCACGTTCCAAGTGGATTCGATTCTTAGCCGATATAATACTCCCGAAGCCTATGTGGCAGTTGTCCTCAAGCACAATTACGGGCTCGCCGGTGGGGTCCTCAGTGGCGACACTGAGCCACGCGTGCGCCTTCAGGCTTACCGAATCACCAAGGCTGATCCTGGACGCCCGTGGCCGATTCACTTTACTCGTGAAGTGAAACGACACATTACGTCCTATTGAGGCAAATGGATAGACTAGACTCAGCCAGATGCTATACATCTTGGTAAGTGCCTTTGGCAAAGCATCCAATGGATCCTCAAACGACTGGTGATTGTTCAGACGACGCACGTTTTGACTCGTAGAAGTGATCTTCAACTATTCGAACACCGGCAGCTACTCGTCGGCCTTCGAATACGAGTGGGGACTGGATTCAACGCCAATGTGAGGCGCAGGCACACTAAAGGGCTACCGCCGACGCCGGTGTCCGGGGGCTGTACAGGCCATCTTTCCTTTTGGAGGCGCGCAGGTGAGCCGCCGCGCACACGGCACAGGCTACTACGCAGGTCCCGACGCAGAGGGCGATGCAGGCGGTTGGACTGGTCGTCAAGCCAAGGCGGCGACTGCCGAGGACGACAAACAGCATCCCGGCGGATCCGAGCGCTGGCAGCACAACTACGGCACCATACCGAAACAGATTCAAGCCGGTGACGGCACGGAGCCGCACAAGTTGAAACAGGTATCCAATCACCATCGCAATTAATGCCGCGACCTGGCCTCCAACAGGGCCGAGGAACTTGCAGGCTGGGTAGACTGCAGCGATCATCGTGACGGCAGTAGCGGCTACTGAGTGGCGATGCACTCCCGGGCGGCCCTTAGCGAATAACACGCAAGTTAGCACGGCGTTTAGGGCAGTCAGGAGCACGACGCCGCACGCGACGGATAACGGTCCACCGGCAGCAACGTATCGGGAGCCGTAGGCGACTCTCAGAAGGTATGGCGCGCATAAACATATGGAAACGGCGGCCGGCAGCCCCACAAGAATCATCCACGAGGTCACCTCCACCACGATACGGTTGAGACGTTCGACGTCCTCCTGGATACTGGATAGGGCTGGAAGCAGGGACTGGCCCATCACGCCTGTAAAGAACACCGAGGGTGTCGTGACCAGGGATACCGCCATGGCATAGAGCCCCAGTGACGCGGAAGGGTACAGCCTGGCCAAGACAAAGATGTCCGTCCGTGCGATGATCAGGTTTAGAAACCCCAGACCGAATATTCCTCGCGAGAACGTCAGGATCTCCCGGGCGGCGCGCCCGTCCCAACGGTGTGACGGCAGCCCCGGACATAGGGTGTATGACAGAAGGCAACGAAAAGCTTGCTCGCCGCAATTTCCGATTGCCAGAGCCCACACATCACGGATAAAGAAACTGAGAACCACCGTCAGGATCACGCCACAGATGCCGCCCCCGTTTGAGATCACCGCCCAGCGCGCCAACTTCATCTCTTTCTGCGCGAGTATGGAACGGGGGCTCATCGCTCCGTTGAGTAGAACACCGAGCAGCGTCACCCGAAGCAGTGCCGACAGTTCCGGGCGCCCATAGAAGCTGGAGATCCAGGGGGCCATCGAGAAGATGAGAAAGTACGAAAAGATCGCTCGCCCCATTCCCAGCCACCAGGAAGCACTCAGGTAGGAGTCCTCCCCCCCTCGCGGATTTTGAATGATTGCCCCTTTTTGTCCAACATCAGTGACGGTGTCGATCAGCGATGCAGAGGATAGGACAATCGCCATTGTCCCAAAGGCTCCTGGCGCCAGAAGTCGCGCCAGCAGCATGTTACGGGCAAACCGTACAACCTGCTCGGCAACGCTTCCCGCTCCTAGCCAGGCCCCGCCTCGCATGGTCTTCGCCCGGAGGCCGTCACTCAGCAGCAGGCCACCGAAAACTCCCTTGAGGCGGTCGTAGGTTCGTATTCGATTCATCTCGGACCCGCGATTTTCGAAATTCTCTTAACAGAACCAGGGATATTTATTTCCAGATTCCCGCGCCGCGCTCCCGCTCGGACAAGCGCACGGAGAGAAAGTCTCCTGATCTTCGATAAGGGCGGACGTTTGATTCATAGGGCCGCGCCTGCTTCTCACAAATTAGCCTCTTTCTTGCGGAAGATGGCATGGATAGACTCGCCTCCTCCCACCAGGGGGGCTGTCGCCAGCAGGAGGCGCAAAATTGTCATGCGCACCAACTTCCGCGCGGCCCTCCAGGGAAGGCTCGCCTCGCCCCGGTATGCAACGGGTGTTGGCCGGAGGCCCACGGCGCGGAAGATATCATCCCAGACGTAGCGCAGGCTGGTCCCCACGGCGGGATTCCGGCGTGTTTCGACCGACACCTCGAAGAGACCCGCCGATTCGGCCAGGAATTTGAGAGATTCGGGTGAGTAGTGGAACAGGTGCCGGGGCATCTCCAGCCCATGCCAATAGCTGCCAAACACACGCGCCTCGGCCGAGTCCACGTTGGGCACTAGCACGTAGAAAATTCCCCCCGGCTTCAGCCATTCGGCGACGCGAGCCATCACCCGCCGCGGCTCATAGAGGTGCTCAAGCACATCGAAACAGGTAATCACGTCAAATGATTCTTTCGGGAAGGGCGCGTCCAGGATATTGCCGACAAACACCTGAGCCTGGGTGCGTTCTTCGGCTGTTCTCGCACCGTCGGCTGACATCTCAATTCCATACAGCTTCAAGGATTCGCTGCGCATGAACTCGAGGAACGACCCGGAGCTGCACCCCAAGTCAAGAAGAGTTCCTGAGTGCATGTATTGCGCCAGGGCCTCTTTGCGGAATGCCCAGCGGGCGGGGTTCTCGCCCGCGGCCGAGATCAGTTTGTGATAGGCATCCGTGTAGTGGAGGTGCATATCCGCGGGCTTTGGCGGATGGTTGAGCCAAACGAGCGAGCAGGCCGGGCAACGTACCAAGTAGTAGTTCTCCTGCCTGCCGTGGAGCCGGTCCGGCGCCCGCAGCCACTCTTGGGCGCCCGGCGCTTCGCAGATAGGGCACACCGGATCGTGACTCCTGTGCCTGGGCCCGTCTCCGCGGCCCGCGGCCGGGGCCCGCACCGAGGTCGGGGCTAATGCCCCACTGCTGTCCGAACGGTCTGCACCTTTGCTTCGGAGATTGTCACATGAAAGGGAACGCATCCTTCGTCCTTTCCTTGTGCCGCTGCACAGCCAGGAGCGCCACTTGGGGACTGATCCACGTCAGCAGCCATTTGGCTGCGACATTGAACGTAAGGTCCCACTGAGCTGCGGCCGAGACGGCTTCGCGCGCCTTTGCGTATTGCCCGGTCCTCAGATGCCAATTGGTCCACCCGCTGTGGACCGAGCGAAGCTCCTCTCGAATAACCTTGCCGATTTTTTCCGGCAGACCTTCGCTAACGCGCAAGAGCGCCTCGAGCCGGAGCTGGCGATCCTGAAGCAAGAATTCCTCCTTCTCAAAATCCCTGCCCACTCCCACATGGCGAATTTCAGAGGGGGATTGGTCCTTGCGAACGAGTGGACGGTTGACGTAACAGAAGCCCGTGAGCATAGCCAGCCGAAACATGAATTCGCTGTCCTGGCTATAGCGTAGCTTGGGGTCGAATCCTGCCGTTCTTCTTACCACATCGGCGCGGGCCAGAAGAGAGGAGAGGCAAACGACCATACCTGAACCCCCTGGTCTTACCAGGAGTCGCAGTACGTCCGTGTTGACGCTCATCATTCCTTCATGACGGTAGTTCTCTTCCGCCATTTGGAACAGGGACCGGGTTTCCGGGTGATTGTATAGCCGGGTGTCCGTGTAACAGGCGCCGCACTGGGCGCCAAAACGCTCCAGGGCCTTGAACTGCCACTCGAGCTTTTCCTTCTCCCAGAGATCATCGTGGTCCAGGAAAGCGATCCATTCGCCCCTGGCTTCCTCGACGCCCCTGTTCCGTGCCACACTGACGCCCTGATTGACCTGGGGGTAGTACCGGATGCGATCGCCAAAAACCTTCTGAAGGATCTGCCCTGTTCCATCCAGGGATCCGTCATCCACCACGATGACTTCGAGGTCGGAGAATGTCTGGGCCAAGACGCTTTCGATGGCGTTACGGGACATGTCTGCCCGGTTGTACGTCGGGATAACGACCGATACCTTTGGATTCATAGAAGCTGCTCTCTAACAGGTTGCTGAAAAAGTCCCTGGACCACTTACAATGGCACTTACTTTCGCCCGCAAGTTATTGATTCTACGTTCGACCGAATACGAAATCGGGCCGTTTCGGGCATCGAAATACCCTTTTTCAGCAAACCTGCTAGGGTTTCCACTAACTGAGGACAGGCTTAATGACTCGAGGCCAACGACCGCTCAAGGCTGGCCGGGCCCCGCAGCGCACCGGACTTGTGGGCCGCAATTGTTTCCCGGTAAACCCGAAGGAGCAATCTCCCGGCCGAAGTCCACGTGACCTCAGGAGCAACCTCCAGAGACGCGGCGCGCAGCCTCTCGAGAAGGGCTGGCTGCTCGTGGAGCATGGTAATGTGCTGGCAGAGAGCTTCGACGTCTCCGACCGAGTGCATGAGCCCCGTCTGCATGTGGCTGCAGATCTCAGTACAAGCTTCCGATGCGAGCGGAACGCATCCGGTGGCAATGGCTTCCGCAATGACGAGACCGAAGCCCTCCTCGATGCTAGGTAAAACCAAAATATCGCTCTTTCGCATCAACTCGGGCACGTCGTTCCGATGTCCCAAAACCTTGACGCTGGGGTGCTTCAGCATGTGCGCCAGCTTGTGCTCGTATTCGGGCAAGAACTCGCCAGCGATCAGAAAGGTGCCGTCTTTGGAGGCGGGAGATTTCAGCCACGCCTCCAAGGCGTAATGAACGCCCTTCCGCACCGCGCACACGCCAACGAACAGCATGGTCAGTCCGCGCTTGGGGTCCCGCGGGGTGCTGCCGGGGTAGTAGACGCTTTCGTCATATCCATAGGTATGCCGGGCCAACTGTTCCTTGGGATATCCCTTATCAATAAAGGTCTTCACGACAAAATCGCATGGACACAGGAGCTGCGTGGCGAGTCGGTATTCCTCTTCCTCTTTGTGAAGTTTCTCCGCGTTGTAGGCGTGCTCGTGATCCGGCGGCAGGGTCACTCCCAGCCGGTCACACTCTTTTTGCACCACCTCCACGGCAAAACCGGTGTGCGCGTTGGGCCTTTCCAGAACGGTTGGGATTCCCAGTTGTTTTGCGGTCTTGAGCGTTTCCAAGGCCCCAAGCGGCCAAGCGTGGATGATGTCAATCTCACCCACCAGCTTCTTGAGGCGGCGCGCCACGATGTGGTCGTGCCAAGCGCAAGCCCGCATGGTGCCGACGACCTTGTATGGCACGCGCAGTTTCCCGGCCGCCAGGGTGGTTCGAACTCTCACGTCAGGATTAACCGGCCTGCAGATGGAGGCGGGGAAAGCCAAAACGTCCGCTCCCGCGGCCGCGAGGCCGTTCACTTGCTGCCACGCAATACCGCAGATCCGGTCTGCACCCAGCCTAAGCGGGAAGCTGAATAGCACCCGCACGCGCTCGTTTCTGTCGCTCACTGTTTCTCCTTGTTTCTTCTCGGTGTCTGCTTCCGGGGTGTGGGAGGTTAAGCGTTCAGTGCCATACTTTCAGGCGCTACTCCGGCGAACTGCTCCTGGCCCGGCGTCTTCACATTTCGAACCACCGGACGGCTGGCCTCGAAGGTTGCCACGGAAATGCAAGCTAGTATGGGGAAAAGGGCGATTTGCATCTGAGCCATATAGTTAATACCGAAGTGCGACACCACATGGGCAAACAGGTCTGAACCGAGGCACCAGAGCAGCCATTCCTGCTGGCGGTGCCCCTCTACCCGTTTCCTGGCCGTGCCGATCGTCCCAAAGCTCCGGCTGAAAATGGCGATGTAGAGGACCAAAGTCAGCAGTCCCCCCGTTACCGCTACAACGATGAACTGGTTGCAGAGATCCCACATATCCCATCCCCACTTGTTGTAAGACTTATATCCGAAGAGCCACCAGTCGCTGAAATGCCGGATGCATCTGTCCATCAACTGAAAGCGATGGTCACCCGAAGAGGACCCTGTCAGATCAACGCGGGCGATGAGCGCCCATACTGGCGCTTTCATCACGAGGTGTAACGTCACCAGGATCATGGAAAATACCCAGCGAACGAGGCGCATCTGCTTGCGCAGAGCCCAGAAGCCAAGTCCGAGGAGGCTCGCGCCAAGGGCCAACAACGACGTGCTCGAGTGCGACGTGATCACCATGACAGTGGCGGCCAGAAGTCCCACGCAGGCTGTCATGCGGGACTTTCCTCCTGTCCACAGCCAGACAAACATGGGAATCAAAGTGCCAGAGAACACGCCGGCGTAGAGACCGCCCATGGTTGCCCCTGAACGTATGGACCCATCTCTTACTGTCACCGAGAGCGGAATCCCACCGAGGTATCCGAACACGTTCACGTGGGTGATTTGCTCGTTGATCATGCAAGCACCAAGAATCACGCATAAGGCGGCCAAGACCTTGATCGTGCGCCGGATTGCCTCGCCATTGGGAATGAAAAATCTGATCACCAGGTAGCCACCCAGCGCGTCGACGAAATCCCCTAAGTTATGGATCAGGGACTGCATCTCCATCCACTGGAGAGAGAGGATGGTCAGCTCCGACACCGTCCAGAGCACCACCACCCGGTCCAGGCCGTTGAAACCGCCGGCGAACTTGCCTCCCGATGACGACCCCCTTCGAGCCAATCCGGCCAAAATTAGGATGCGCAGCACGGTAAAGTGCAAGCTCCCCAGCACCACGACTTGTCCGATCGGGATAATAAAGACAGCTGTCAGGAAGGCTGGAAGCACCTTGGCGCGCGGAAGGGCCAGGATCAGCACGATAGCGATCAGCATCATGACCGCCACCTGCGGACTCAGCACCGTTTCAGTCGCGCCGCCGCCGAATCGAAGGTGTTCAGGTTCCAAGGGTGAGACCCTGGCTTTCTGCCGCTGCTTCGGACCTTGCATGAGCACGCCAGGCTTTTTTGACTTTCTGCAGAAGATTCGTGCGGACCAGCAGCGACTTGACGGCTCGATCCATTCCCCCTACGACGGACCGGACTGAATTGAGGTAGATTCCCTTGATGGTGGGAGCAAAAATGTAGGCGGATGTCTCGCACCATTCCTGATTGGACAGGACCTGCTTGTATTGGGCGTGCCCAGTGGCGAAGTCTATCCCGTTCACTCTTTCGCCGTTGCTCCCACATAAGTCTTCAATTACCTTATATATCAGGAACATGCCAGGCGAGTACTTTCCAAACTCGGCATCATATGCCATGTAGTCGCTCCCGAACGTGCCCTGATTCATGTCTCCAAGCCAGAACGCGGCCGGCCTTCCGGCCACATACAGTACGTACCCACGCAGCCATCCCCGCTCCGCCTTCAGGCGCAACTGCCTTCGCGCGGCCGGGCTGTCCAGGAACCCAACTCCCAGCCCGCGCTGATAGGAGTTCCTGGCCACCTGTTCCACATCTTGCACCATCCCATCTAGTTCCGCAACCTCGCGGAAGCAGCGGATCTTCACATCGCCGGCAAAATCCTTGATCAGCTTCTTTTGCTTACTTTTTGCCTGCCATTTGGCCCCTGAAGACAGACCCTGATAAAATTTCTCAGCCGAGGCCGGCAAGGTGGCCGCGAAGTGCGGCTCCGTGATTCGAAGGTAGTCCCGGCAAAACAGGTTTGGCTTTTGGACAACCAACCGATACAAATCAGAATCTTCCCTCAGAAAATTCATGTACGCCACATCCGCTTCCCGATCCGAGAGACCCTCCAAGATGCTGCTCAAGATCAGCTTGCAGCCCTCCTCCGAAGCGTTTCCCCTCAGCGCCCCATAGACGAAGCACATGATCTTGGCGGGCAAATTCAGGCGCAAATAGCCCAGCCTGCAAGCGACATGGCCGAGGTCAATCCGGCCGACGAGGATGGCCTCTGGTCTTCCTTCCCGTTCGACCACAACAACATGCGGGCGAACGGTCGCAGGGTTGGATTGTAGAAACGTCAAGTAGGAGTCCATCTCGGAGTCGCGATTACCCGGCCACGACTCCCACACCGAGCGGATTTCCTCAAGTTCTGGCAGCGTCTTCAGAACTCTGACATGTGGCGCCGATTCCATAACCGCTTCGGACTGAGCAGCTGGCTGTTTGCATTGCATCATGAAAAACCATTAGAGCCTAACGTTTCCGATAGCTCCGAGTCTCTACTCACAGAAAGGGGTTATCACGACAAAACACAAAGCTGCTTTCTAGGAACTTGCAACACTCGCTTATCCATCGACACATAGCTAAACATTCCGCCCTGTCGCTTCTCGTCTCCGCGCATACTACCAAGACGATCTGAAGTCTTTGAGGCTACCAGGAAAGGGTGCTTCGTTTAAACTTCCTGGAAACAGGGGATCCAACTTTATTTCCCTTCTCACATATAGGGTGGTTTCGCCCCGCTGTAGTTTTAAGTACCCTTGCGTCACAGAGTCAACCGCTTCACTACATCCTGTTTTGAAACGATCGTGCAACTCGATCATCAAGCACCGAACATTGTCCATCCAGTCGCAGGCCTCAAACACCTCCTTCTCGGCACCTTCAATGTCAACCTTGAGCAGGTCAACGGAGCAGATCTGCGTCTCTTTCATGAGCGTTCGCATCGTTATCGCCCGAACCTTGACTCCTGAACCTTCGTGAGTGACAAATGCCCATTCTCCACCGAACTTGGGGGAGCTAACACTAATCTCCCCGTCCCGGCTCCAAAGCGCCGCATGAATTGGGATGATCGACGGATAGGGCCGCACATTCCTTACGAGTGCGGCGAAGTTCAAGGTTTCAGCTTCTATCGCAATGATCTTTGCGTTCGGGAATCTCCGGGCGAAATATATCGATGCCATACCGATGTTAGCTCCCGCATCGACGATTGATTTCGGAGAAAACGGCAAGTCAAATGCGTACTCTCCACGCAACAGAACTTGCACATAGGGTAAATGGTCAGTAGTCCCGATCCGGATGTGTACTGGGTGTCGAAACCCGGGAGGGCGTACGGTGATGTCCTTTGGTCGTCCGAAGAGGCGATATGTCGACCTTGTCAAAACGCCCCGAATCCCAAACGTGCTATAGTACCGCTTCAAACCGTCACGAACGCTCATTGGACTATTCTGCTTCTTTTTCAGGCGTCGGTGCTCGCCAGAAGCGATCGCCACTTTTCCAAAACTGATTTAGACGGGCTATGGTTGAGCGCCGGCCCAGACCGGCCAAGGGCACTGCCCCGCACCGAAGAATGCGTTGGCAACGCCTTAGATACGCCGACACATAATACTTGGCGTCTTGTGGCGACCGAGCCGAGAACTCGGCTCAGTGAACCGCAGCCGGGAGCCAAGTTGGAGGGTTCACAGGCGAGGCCGTTGTCGAAAGTTGATATGCTCCAATATTCCACGGGCCGCTGGTCGGTCTCGTTACAACGGCTCGCGCCGGGCAGGTCACCGTGTGATCAGTGTTGTTGTACGTGCAGGCATAGCGCGTGTCTGATTGACAGGCGGAGGCGGCATCAGAGAGCGTGGAATCTGATGCGGCCGCGGTCGCCAGCGCAGCACAGAACGTCGATTGCTCATTGGTCCCGGCTCCTACCGTGGACGGGTTAGTGCCCCCAGGATAATAAGGATAAGTTTCAGATGACAAATATCCTTGCGTTGAGCCTCCAGCAGTGGAATGACTCTGCACTAATTCCGTAAACGGAGAACCACTGACAAAGTGAGACGTGCAGCTGGAGGAGTAATAATTTCCCGAACCGTCCCAAGTATAGTGGTTGTTACCTACCTGAAGAGGTTCTGTACCAATGCAGCCATATATAGTGGACGACTGCGAGGACTCGAAGGTATTATTGAAGACGACTACTGTCCCAAGAGTCTGTCCACTTGTGCCCACGTTGAAATATTGAAATGGGTCTGCCGGGTTTATGTCATAAACTAAATTGTTAAACCAGTATTCGGTGGTGGTGGCGGTAGGATCGGGCCACAGACCTACCAAGCCTCCAATAGGGCAAGCATTCGTATCTGTACAAATATGCCGGAATATGTTGTTGTAGAACGCTCCCGTTGAATTAGAGGGAGAGCCGACGCACTCAAACAGATTAGGATGAACGGTGGCATACCAGTGCTCGAAGATATTGTCATGTAGGACGTGACAGTTATTTCCGATGGTTTGCTGCACGTACCGGACCGCTGAATACGCCACGTCGTACATACCGTTTCCAGGTGGAAAGACCTGTTCCCCGCCAGGGTCCGAATCACTCCCATCTGCTACGCTATACCAGATGTGGGTGGTGCCGCCGACTAGGAACAGGGCAATGTTGACACAATTGGCGGCACCTCCGCCATTGCAACTAGTATTGGCGAACTTCTCATGAGTCCAGCCATGGATATAGACATTCTTAATCCAGTTGGGACCTGACCCTCCAGTGATGTATACGTCATGCCCAAATAGCGGTGAGCTACCTGTTTGTTGGCACAAGCCAGTCATGTCAAAGTTATCCACGTCCTGGTAGCTGGTGCCGCCCAGGTCGATCATCACGTTGTTCGTGCCCACTTGATAGGTGCAACTGGCAACGTAATCAAGAGTTACCCCCGGATTCGGAGTAAGAGGGTTGTCACCGGTCAAGATCGGACGAGACCAGGAACTGCCCGAGAACCATGTCTGGTCCACCCCAAAGTAGATATGAGAACCGCTAGACCCGGTAAACTGTATCTGCCATTTGCCCCCGCTGTATGGAACGGCGCTGGAGTTTCCGAAATGCCAGGTGTCACCGCCGCGGAAAATGAACTGATCGCCGGCGACAGGAGTATATGATCCGCAGGCGCCTGAGCAATTCGGCATTCCAGGCGCATGAAGCCAAGGCGTGTTCTTGCTCGTGCCGTTGTTCGAGTCCGAGCCGTTAGCAGCGATGTAATGGGTTCCACCAAAAGCATTTACTGACACGAGAAGGAGCATGCTGAGTGTGCCGATGAAAAAGCTAGGACGACCAGTTTGGCCAAGATTTCTCTTCATTTTTGCCTTCCTGCACGGGCTTTTGCGGGACGCCGTGCAATAGCAGGCTAGCAGCAGGGGTTGTCGATCGTCAACGTTGCAAAACGTTAAGTACGTATTCTCTTCGGTTGTGCATTTAAAACGTTGATAGCGGCACCGAACCCCTGTAACTTATTGATGCAAATGGTTCTTCTGGGTAGTCAGCCTTTGCCAGCGAACTTTGGCGGTTGGGGAGATTTCGGGAATTGTTCCGCTGGTCACGCGTTCGCCGCGAAAGATTTGGCGCTGTCCATGCCGTCGCGAGCACAGCCCATTTAGAGTGCACGTGTTCCCTTACCCCGCCATACCCCAAATGTGCCCTTTCACCACGCGCCAAAGGCCTTCCCAATTGAGCGGTTGCGTAAGACGACTGTTTCTAATGCGATCCAAAAGGGCCGTTCCTTAATTAATATCCATGAGCCACATTCTTCTCAAGGGGGGCCAGGAAATGCACGTAATAATGTGTATCTCCAAGTCTTTGCCAATCCGCGAACCGACCAGAGGGCGGTCTGTCTTCCGCTACGACTGCTTTTGCCCCCGCTCTCGCAAAGGCATCATAAACTTCTGCCTTTACGCCAGGGCCGGATACCCGCCAAAAGTCGCTTACATCCGCGCGAAGTATCTGGGCCACAATCCGGACCCGTGCCATTCGCGCCCACCGGCAGCCGTCCGAACTGTCACCGATGATCGCCACCTCTTCTCCGGGCCGCACTCCCGCCGTATTCAGAGATTTACCGATCTGAAGCCACAGTGCTCCATCTTCCGCGGTAGAAAAGCCTGCCAGGTGATAGCTAACGATCAGCGCAGTCAGAAGCATTAGAAAGCTTGAAATGACCACGGCCGAAATGGCAGCCCGCCTCGCAATATCCTTGCGGTCCTGGAGAAATATCCCTGGAAACAACCCGAGTAACACCAATAAAAGAAAAGGAGCAACGTAACGCGGTTCAACATTCACTAACAAATACAGCATTGGTGCAGCAACTCCGGAGACGAATAACGGCCAGCTTCTTACAACCTTCTCAAAGCGCCGAGATGTATTCGAGCTCGTCAACACAACGATGAGTCCCAACCCGATCAGCCCCCACATAGGAACGATGTGGTAGTCTGCAAAGAGAAAACCCAGGTTTGTGCCGATCGCTCGAAGCTGGTCACCCACAGTAATGACTGCGGTTACGCCTGCGCTCCAGTACTCCATGTCCTGCCGCGGTGGGTATGTATAAGCTATCGGCTCTCTGAACCCAAAGACGTTAGGGCTCCTGTGAAAGAGAGTCATAGGGTGTTTCAAATAAGGGGGAGGAGAAGCAAGGTAAGGATTAAAGCCATTAACGTGCCAAACATAATTGAGGTTTCCGGCCTCACTATAGCTGGGGCGGCCTACCCTGCTGGACATCGAGATGAGCAACGGTGCGGATATCGCGCCAAACACAAAACAAGTCGCGGCGAGATGAAGTACCGCTTTTCTCCACTCGCGAATCATGAACAATGCGATGGCCATGAACACAAAGGCCATGGGGAACAAGATTGCCTTCGCCAGGTAGCCGAGCCCCAGAGTGAGTCCGAGCAATAGGCAAGTCCGTGACCGCTCGGCGCCGGCGCGGAGCCTGAGCAGAAGTCCGGCGTCGAGGTAGACAAAGATCGCCACACACAGATCGGGACTAATCATGCGAGGCGCCCAAATCATTCCAAGAGTGCTCCAGGCAAAAACGCTATAACCTAGCAGTTGCCAAGTCCAGAGCGGCAGGCGCGCTACCGAGTCTTTATCGTTCCCTGCATTTTCCAGGCCGAGAACGCTAATCACCTGGCGCAGGAGGAACTCGAAAGACGCCAGCGCTCCCACAAAGATGACACAATTCAACACGTGCACGATGATGACTTCGCATTGCGCCGACGGACGCGTGAGCCAGGTTGCCAGGCCGATCAAAAATGGATAAAGCGGGCTCCAAATTGGATTAACAAGTAGGTGCCAATTGTGCCGCAGGAATGCATCGCTCATGTCCAGGTAGGAGATTCCATCCTCGTTAATGAATAGTCGCTGGGACCAAGCCTCGACCAGCGCAAGCGCAATACAAACAGCCCAGCAGACGAGCCTCGTTAGTTTGTACCTTCGGTCTTCCCCACGGGTCTGGACAGCTCTCTCTTGCTTGTCAGAAAACTCGGCTTTCATTACTCCCTCCGACACGATTAAGATTCAATCGTCTCGTCACGGGACACTTCGCGAAATATCTGATGTGTTTCCGCCTGGCGCGGCGAGGGGCCATTTAGGGCACGCGTGCTCCTCTACCTGGCGCACCATATCGTTTTCAGCCCAGAAGACGATTGTGTGCTGAAAAATCGTTAACTTTCTGGCCCAACCCAAGCGGCGAAATGAGGTTGCTGCGATGGATGACAAGGACGCGCGATTCCACTCCCCTGCTTCTGCAAATGCACGCGCCGCGCCATCAGCCGCGACCCTTTGAAGGATATGAGTCATCAAAAACCAGTCGATTGCGCGCCCGCGATATTTGGCGAAGACATGGAAATCAAAGAACTGGACATCATCCTCTGCCAAGGGGAAATAATAGGGCGCGATGACACGCCCCTGTAGGGTCCAACCGTACCCTGCGAGGCGATCTTCGAACTTGATCAGCCACAGCGAAGCCCCTTTAGCGAATCGCTCTTCCATTCTTCTGTGGACCAGTTTGGGGTTCCCGACATCGATGATCTGTTGTGAGTCTTCCGGCTCGAGCTCCGCAAGGCTTCTCTTCCGCGCCACTTTCAGGGATTTCGGTAAGTCTGCCGGAGGCGAGGTGTGCCCGGACAGGTCACAGTAAAAGAGGACCGCGCGGTTTGAAAACATCGCCCGTCTCATCGCCACAGCAGTACGGCGGATTGTTGCCGTGAAGCCATGGCGTGTGTAATAAGCTCCGAGGCGCGAGATTGAAGTGGAAATCGGCATGATAACGGCTACCAGGCCACCTCTCAGGTCGGATTAGCTACCGTCCAAATGTGTATGTTTCGTCCCGGCAAGCGTCCCAAACGACTTAGGGACTCATTCGAATCCAGGAGGTCGGCACATTGAGGATCCGAATACAGGACAAACGCTCTCTTTGCGTGTGATTTCCGCAAGTTTGCGATGACCCTTCGCATTACCTCATGGGAGAACGGGTTATAAAGGTAGAGAACAAAGTCGCTAGTGGGGAAGGGAAAGTCGGCTGCGTCTCCGTGAATCACGTTGGCGTTAAGGACACCCATCTTTGTTAGATTCGCCCTCGCAATCTGGACGAGTTCGCGGGCGAATTCCACGCCGATGATCTCCCTAAAGCCCAATTTCGAGGCCACGAGAAGAGTCCTGCCCTTCCCGCAACCAAGGTCGATGAAGGTTAATGTTTGCGGATCGTCGTTCAGGAAATTTACGGCATCCACAAGCTCCTGCTCGCTTGTGGGCTGATAGCGCACACCAAAGCGCGCGTTGCGTGAGCGTATTTTGAATTTCCACAATGGTTCGACGCCGCTTGTATCGACACCGTAGCTCGCGTCGAATTCATCTGTGACGCGGCCGCGCCTTAGAAACAGTCCTGCTTTGCGAAACGTTGCTGGGACACCATCCTCACGAAGTGTTCGAGCGATTTTTCCAAGCAGCAAGACGACGCCCACGTTACACCATGAATATACAAAAGCGGCTGCCAGGATGCCCCTCAGGCCTTGGTCGGAATCCTGCCGAAAATGAGCTCCCGCAGGCAGGCGCCGCTCACCTGTTTACCCACCTCGCTGCGTGCGCTTCCCCTGAGAACGGCAAACGTGTACCGCAAAATGTGATGAAAAAGCATGATGCTGCGAATTCCCAAGACTCCCAGAAAGCCATGATGCTTGGTCCAATAATGGAGCACCGACCGTTGTTGCGCGACTGCAAAGCGAACGGGATACGGGGCCGTGATTTTGCCGCGGTCATGAATCGCCTGTGCGCCGGGGAAGAAGACTACTTCCCATCCCGCATTCCAACAACGCCGGCACCAATCGACATCGTCGCCATACATGAACAGGTCTTCATCCAAGAGGCCCACGGTTTCAAAGGCTTCGCGACGCACCACCGAGAAACAAAACACCAGGACATCGACGGCCAGCGTTCGGTCATGGGGAAAGAAAAACATGTGCTCGCCGGCGAAAAAACGGGAGCCCTTGAAGGCGCTCGCCAAGGCGGTTGCCGAACAGAAGTTGTTCCACAGATTCGGCGCTCGCCGGCACGAACTCTGCAGTGTCCCGTCGGGGTTGAGGACCCGCGGCCCCACAACTCCCACCTTGGGGTTCTGATCCAGGAAATCCGCCAATGCATCCAGACAACCCGGCAGGACGATCACATCGGGATTCACCAGGGCGATGTAGCGTCCCACGCATTGCCGAATCGCCAGGTTGTTGCCTTTGGCAAAGCCGAGATTCTCGCCGCTCTTGATGAGTTTGACCCAGGGAAACCTCGCTTCGATCATTTCACAGGTGCCGTCGGCCGAGGCATTGTCTACCACGATAACTTCCATGCTGCGGCGTGGCGACGATGCTGCCAGACTTTCGACGCACAGCTCCAAATAGTGCCTGGCATTCCACCCGACGATGACAACTGAGATATCCATAAAGGAGGCGCTTCCGGGTTTGTAGTGGGTAGCCGACTCCGTCCCACCAGGCCCAGAGCCAGGATCAGGTCAACGTCGTCGTCGTCGTTTTCTTCCTTGCACTCCTACCTGTTTGCTGGAGGCTCGTAGCGTCAACGACTTGCGGGCATTTCCACCTGGGCCTGCTCCCATCGTCGGGCGGCGCGGTGCAGGGCGTTCCGATCTGGCGCCCTTGGCTGGCGAGCCTTACCCACTAAGAAGCCGGAATTCCCCTAAAGGAAACGAAGGAGAACAGGCTGCTACTTGCCGGGGCGTTCGAGGAATTCCATCAACAAGCGGCTCTTGGAGATCACCCAGGCTATTCTGCGGCCGCCAAAGGCTACGGCGGGCGTTGGATCAGAAACGAGCACTAAACCCACCCTGCACGCTTCCTCCAGTCCTGATTCCAAGTTATCGATTTCGTAACAGATGTGGTGCAATCCAACCCGCTTCTTGAGGAAACGGCTCACCGGAGAAATCTGGCTGGCCGGCTCCACGAGTTCAAAAACTGGATTTCGTGGATCGACGGGGCTAAAGAATGCGACCCGAACCTGCTGTGTGGGGTCATGGATAATGTGACCGTCCCAATGCGCCGACATCGAAGCCGCAAATTCATCAGCGACAGCAGAAATTGATTCCACCACAACGCCCAGGTGATGAAGTGTGGCCTTCTGGGCCAGTAAAGGCCCCACACGACCGGTCCGCACCGAATCCGCCCGCCCCTGCAATTCAACCGACCCGTTCACGGCCCACGTACCTTCGAGCATCGTCTCAGATCACCGCCTCGAATTCCATGCCCGGAGCGGCGCGTTCCGTTCTGATTGTTAACTGTTTGACGGCACCGGCGAGGGTTCCATCCGGCCACGAAACGTGCGCTGCAGGGCCAGGCCTGCCTTGACAACCGCAGAAGAAACGACACTGGTACAAGCCACCATCGGGCTTAGTTGAACAACATCGGCGCCGGAAAATCCTTTCTTGAAGGAATACACTCCGGGATTTACCACGGGGTCGATGCCGCCCAAGTCGTACCACCGGATACCCTGCTCCTTGAGCCATCGAATCATGGTCCATTGCAGGAGGTAAGCTCCCTGCGACTTCATCCCATCCTCGTTGGTGGCTCCCAACAAATAAATTGCGGAATCGCCTATTGCCGACGTCACAAGCCCCGCCACGCGAGCGCCCCGATCCTCGCAAATCAAGATCCGCATGCGCTGGGCCTCCGGCAGCTCTTCCTGAATCCGTCCAAACTCCTCAACATCTACCGTGGTTTCGAACGTCTTACGCTTGCGCATCTGGTCGTAGATCTGGCAGAAGATCTGATACTCTTCGACGCTGCTACCGGCGATCACCTCAAGGTTGTTCCTTTCAGCGCGCGAGAGGTGGCCGCGCCATTTGGCGTCGAGTTTCTTGCGCAATTCCTCGAGCCCTGGCGCCAGATCCAGAAGGAACGTCCGGTAGGTGTTGTCAGAGCTCGCGGGCTCCGAATCGAATCGGAAAAATGCCGATTGAATTGCCGCAGCGCGGGCCGATCCGACAAAGGCGTTCGGCAGGATACGAAGGAAAAGCTTTCTTTTCCGCACGTACTCTCCCTCCAGAGCGCCAGCCATGCGGGAGACGACTTCGGAATCGAGCGGCCTCCCGCGCCGCTCGCAGAGGGGGCCCCATCGCAGATACGCCATCCCGAAGTTGAGCCGGGTCGGGCGGACGATCCGGAGTTGTGCCATTCCAAGGACCTCGCCGCCTCGCTTCAGGACCAGGTGGCTCAGGCTTTTCTCTCCCCAGCGGACTTGGCCATACGACCAGGTCTGATAGATGTTGGCATCGTTGAACAGGTCGAGCATCTGGGACCATTCAACCGGTGTCCAGCGATCCACTTCGACCTGCCACTCAGGCGTCGGCATGACCCTTGATTCTCTCGCTCTTTCGCGACGACCTAGAATTCCTGATTGCCCTCTCAAGCATTCGCAACCGCTGGGAGCGCCTCTGTGGCCCTGCGAATGTAGCGCGTTCGTGCTGAATACGTTTGCGGCACATCGTACTGCCACACCTGCCGGTCTCCGGAAGTGCCGTCAAGGCGGGTGAAGCCGAGGCCCTCGTAGTGCCCGGCAACCATGCCGTTCTTTTTGGACGGGATATAGACACCCAAGATCCTGCGGATGCCCTGCGCCTGACACTGTTCGACGAGGGCATCAAACATGGCGAATTCCATCTCGCGCTTCAGCACGCGGCAACTCATGAGCCAAAGGTCCAGCTCGACGGTTTTGTCAGACACCCTTCCGATCACGACCGACACCAGACCGTTGTCGCCAAATCTGTCGGCCAGCCGTCCGTAAAGCGTGACAAATGCTGGGTCGTTAGCGATCGCCTCTACTTCCGCAGTCGTGTACCGCCGGGTGGTCAGATTGAATTGATTGGTCTTGTTGATCAACTGCGTTATTCGCTCCAAATAGACCGGACAGAACGGAGCGATTTCGGCGGTCATTTCCAGCGAGGCAAGGAATTCCCCATAATCCCGGAAGCCGGACTCGCAGACGCTCCGCCGCGCATTTGATGTGTAGTAGGCTGACCGGCTCAGATCGTCCGGAACGACTTTGTCCACTTCGAAGTACCGGTTCTGTTCGATCACTTCTGCAAACAACGAAACGTCCGAACCAATATCTGGCACGGCCACGTCTGGAAGTTGCGCCGCCACATAGGCCCTTTCGACTGGATTGTCATCGACAAATACCATGCTATCCAGACCAATGTTGAGCTCTGCGGCGATCTCGCGGATGTTCTCAGGCTTCGGATTCCAGTTGGCTTTGAACGCGCTGAAATCCTCCACTTTTAACACGCTGTCCGCGTGGGAGAAGCCGTCTTTGGCGTTTTCCGGATCATTCTTGGAGCACACGGCCAGGATGACGCCGCGCAACTGCAGGCCTTTCACATATTGCTGAAAATCTACATACGCCTCACCGACAGGGTGGTCCCGGCCAAGGACGAGGTTTTGCACCCCTTCGTCGCCAATTATTCCGCCCCAAAGTGTGTTGTCTAGATCCAGGACAAGGCACTTTTTGGATTTTCCGTAAACCGACTTGACGATCCCCGCCACGTTACGCGCAAGTCTCATCGTGGCTGTCGGGCCCAAGGCCATGTGAAACCTGTACCAGTAGCTATGCTCATGCCACACAGACAGGCCCTCTTCCGCAGAAAGGTACAGGATATCGTTGATCAGGAACCGCGAATGGTTGCGGGCATAGCTCGCGAACTCGGCATTCAGCCTTAGTAAAAAGCTCACGCGGCCGAACGATTCAGACGCCTCCAGATTCCCGAGGGGTCTCAGGCGGGGCAAGTCAAAGTTGTTCTGGATGATGAGCGCGCCTAGGCCCGTGTGGATCTTTTCCCAAAAAGACTCGAACCGCGCCATTTCACGGCGAACGCGGTGCTCAACGTCAATGTCGGCTTCCAGCAGTCTCGGGAATTCCGACACATTGTGCCATGTGGTGTGGATGAAGACGATGTCAGGCCTAAAGCTCCACAGGTCCGGGTTCTCGAACTGAATGTCGTCCCAGTACCGGTTGTATCCTGATTCATAGAAAGCCGGTCGGATTCCTTGTGCCAGGAGAAAGACTTCTAGCGAGTTTTTAACCTCGGCTGTGGTGGAGCCGCCTAGAATTGCAATACGCGTAGGAACCAGACCGCTCCGCTTGAGCAGCTCTTCCTTCAATATCCGGCGCTTCCGTAGAAAATCCGCCGTCGAGGTCGGGATCTGCAGATCTTTCGGAGTCATCAACTGTAAGGTCTTTGTTCCGGCCACCGGCAGCACCAAAGCGGCGGGTTGGCAGCACGTCCGCTATCGGATTCTGGTCCGCCTGGCTCGGGCTCACGAGCTACTGGCCAGCGCCGGCCAGTCGCAGAACGTCGCCGATCGTGGAGCAGTTCACGATCTGGCCGAGGGAGATGCGCACACCGTTATTCGTGTCCGCCAAGGCAATCAAGCTGATTAGCGATGTGGAGTCCCAGTTCTCCAACTCCTCCAGTTTCTCGTCGCCTCGAAGAGTCCCGGCGGGCAGGCCGAGAATGTCATCTATCTCTAAAAGGAATTCGTCGCGGTTCATAAAGGTTCGTCTCGTGGCCAGTTCTTGTAGCAGATGCAGACTGAAAGTGTTAGTTTCTTTGCTCGCCTACCGGACATTCGTGGGCGAGGCCATTGCCATGTCCCTTAGCGCCCGATTGCGCAGACCGGAAGAGCCGATCCCTGATTGCGCGCAGCCGAGGCAAAACCTCGATGTCAAGAAACAGTCCATCGTTGCTGCCCGCGTGGGTGCTCACCCGGTCAACCTGCCACCGGTCTAATCCTCGAGTGTTGGCGACGCTCTCACTCAGGAAGATCGCCTCGTGACCAGAGCGCCGAAGGTGGCTCACCAAGTCGGTCCTCAGATCTGCCGAGGAACCGTACGGCACGCTGAAGGACCGCACTTTCTTCCCTGACAGGCTCTCCAACTCGGCCCTGTTTCTGTCAACCTCCTCGCCAATGTCCTCTGGTGATAAAGACCGGCAATGCACATGGGTGTAAGTATGGTTCCCAATCTCAAAATCTGAAGCCGCCAACTGGCAAACCTCCTTGCGAGTCAGGTACAAGCCCGCTTCTCGTGCCAACTGGCGCTCATTGATTCCTCCCAAGTGCGCCAGGGCGTCGAGAAAGACTTTCCTCTCGGGCAGCGAGATCGAAGGGAAGAAACGCGAGAAAACCTCAGCCAGGCACTGGAGTTTGGGGCTGTCGGCGCCCTTAACAACACGCACGGCCGCATTTATGGTCTCGATTCCCAGGACGTTGGCCGCGTAGCAGACAAGATTATCCGGCGCTAATCCAGCGTTATCGAGGAATGCGGCATTGAGGAAAACGATAGCGGGTACGCCCAACCGTCCGCAAAGCGGTGCTGCCCACTCCATGATCGACGCATACCCGTCGTCGAAGGTCACCAGGATCGGCCGGGGCGGAAACCCACGCCCCGCGGGGTCCTCGAGAACATCCTGTAAGCATACAGGCGTGTAGTACCTGGTGAGGAATCTCAGGGCGGCCTCGAAGTCACTGGGCGTGACGTTTACGCCCATTCCCTTGGTGAACGGCGATTCGGTAGCTGAGATATTATGAAAGACCACGCATCGCAATGCGTAAGAGGGACCGAGAATGCGGACAATCCCGAAGCGGCACGGCATTCGCCAAAGTGTTTCCGCAGCTAACTTGAGAGCGGTGTGCCGACCGCCGCCATTATGATTGTTGCTCGTAAACAAAAGCGTTAGCCGTGGGCAAACTGCCGTCGATGGCGCGGGTTAGCAGTCCCTCAGTTATTGAGTGATCAGACCAAACAGACGTGTCGCCAACTAATACAGGGGCTTAGGCCAGGGCGGGTTGTTCCTGCTCCAGGAACTTCCTGTGCCAGAGCTCAAGCGCCAGCAACGAGAAGATTTCTTTGGAGTATCCTGCGGTAGCCTCGTTGTGAGCCAGCAACTTTCGGACGGCTGGGGCGGCGAAATAGCCACGGTTTGTGGTAGTCCGATCGAACAACAGGTCATTCACCCAGCCAAGCAGATCCTTCCGCAGCCAGGACTCGTAGGGGACCGGGAAGCCGACCTTGCGCCGATCCAGGATCGGCTTCGGAATCCGGTTTCTCAGCGCCTTCTTGGCAAGGTACTTCGTTGTAAAGCCGTGAACCTTGAAGTGTGCGGGCAAGCTGGCGGCAAACTCGAGCACCTTGTGGTCAAGCAGCGGCACGCGGAGTTCCAGCGAGTTGGCCATGGTCATCTTGTCGGCCTTGATGAGCAGGTCGTCCGGCAGCCATGTCTTGGTGTCGATGTACAGCATGGCATCGAGCGTGTTCTGCCCCCGGACATGGGCCTGCAGGCGGCGCATGGGTTGGAGTGCCCGCTCATGATCGAGCGAGGCGCCAAAATCGGCCGAGTATAGACTGCCAAAACCGTTTCCGCTGTAGCGAAATGGATTCGACGTGCGGCTGTAGTAGTACTCCGGAAATCGAGCGTTCACAAGTGGCGCGTACTTGGTGAGTAAGGGCGAGTGCAGCCACGAGTTGGCAGCGGCGAGCCCGCGCGATGCCGTGCCATTGAGCGGGGGCAGAATGCGCTTTAGGCGTTCCAGCCACAGGAGATTCCGATAGTTGCTATAGCCTGCGAAAGCCTCGTCTCCACCCTCTCCGGACAGGAGCACTTTGACATATTTCTTCGCCAGCTTGGAGACATAGTACATCGCGATGGCGGGCGGTTCACACACGGGTTCTTCCATGTGCCAGACGTATCGCGGCAGGAACTCCAGGAAATCGCCCGCGGTGATGGTCATGTCGTGATGCCGGCTCCCAAAGGTTTCCGCCGCCAGCCTCGCATACGGTCTCTCGTCGGCAACGCCCGGATCCGAGAAGCCGACCGTGTAACTGCTGATCTCCTTATCCGTCCTTTCCGCGGCAAAGCTGAGCACCGCCGTAGAGTCCACTCCGCCACTCAGGAGCACACCGACCGGAACGTCCGCGATCATGTGCAGCTCCACGGTTTCCGCCAGTAGCCCCAGCAACTCCTCCTCAGCTTTTTTGAGACTCAGGCTCCGCGGACGCTCGGGGAATTGAAGATCCCAGTATTGCCGGAGTTCCGTTCTACCATTCTGAACCTGGAGGTACCATCCCGGAGAGAGCTTGTGGATCCCCTTCAGCAGCGTTTCCTCGCCGGGCAGGTACAAAAATGTCAGAAACCGGTCGATGATCTCGGGCGCGATCTCACGCGGAACAGCCGGGTCCGCCAGGATAGCTTTGATCTCGGAAGCAAAAACCAGCGATTTGCCCATCTGGCAATAGTAAAGAGGCTTTATGCCGACGCGGTCCCTGGCCAGGAACAGGGTCTTCGTTTTCTCGTCCCAGATCGCGAAGGCAAACATCCCGCGCAGTTTTTCCAGGCACAGCGGTCCCAGTTCCTCGTACAGATGGACGATCACTTCCGTGTCGGTGTGGGTCCGGAAAACATGACCCTTGCTCAAGAGCGAGGCGCGCAACTCCCGGTAGTTGTAGATCTCCCCGTTGAACACAATCCAGACCGTGCCGTCCTCGTTCGAGAGCGGTTGATGACCGCTCTTCAGATCGATGATCGACAGTCGCCGGTGCCCCAGCCCGACCTGGGGCGTCACGTACACGCCTTCGTCGTCAGGACCTCGATGCCGAATGGTGTCCAGCATTCCCCGAAGCAGGCCGGTCTCGATACCGGCGTCTTGCTCGAAGTTCAGCTTCCCGCAAATCCCGCACATGTTAATTACTGAGATCTTCCTTCTGGAGAGTCATCTCCAGATGGTTTCCAGCCCGCAAAGGCGCCTCAGTTGCTGCCTCCGCAGATACCTGATCAGTCCGGGATCCTCCACCTGTGGGATGCCGGTGAACCGACCCTTCACAAATCCCCAGCAGATCGCAGCAGAACCTAGAAAGTACGGTTTCTGTGCAAGTCGGGAAAAACAACTGGCAGCGACAAATAGTGGGTGGTAACCGGCAACGTAACACACCAGACCGTGCTTGATCCTGTCCCGTACCAACCCGTCGGCCAGTCCCGTAAGGCGGTGATGAACCAGTCGGAGATCGGCGAAACTATGAGTCTTCCAGCCCAGCATGTTGGCTTTAACTTCGTCGAGGGTATCCCAACCTGGAGCTGAGCGCAACCCACCGATATCCTTCCAGCAGGCCTTTCTGTAAATCTTGGTGGCTCCTCTTACATGGAACCTGGGATTCGCCTCGAGCTTCAGCGTCCCGTCGACTTCGTGATAGATCTCCCCGCCACCGATTCCAAGTCGCGGTTCGTGGCAAAAGTGTTCAAAGCACGCTTCAAAGTAATCTCGCCCGAAGCTGAGGTCGCCGTCGAGCTTCACGATGAAGTCCCAGTCGTCGCAGTCCAGGGCGCTGTATCCGTCGTAGAATGCTTCGACGACACCCCCGCCGGATTTTCGAAAACCCCGATTCGGCCGGTGAATGACGTGAACCCACTGCAGCTGACCGGCATATCGATCAATGATGGCGCCAGTTCTATCCGTAGAGCCGTCGTCGACGATCACCCACTGCGTGGGCCGGACCGTCTGTCCGCAAACGGACCTGATTGTAGCCTCAATATGGTCTTCTTCATCGCGTACTGGCGTAACAACGACGTATTTGTGGGCTTGGGCCATCATCTACAGACTCGACTACACAGGTCCGGTTTGACCATGCTCGCCGGCAGACGCCGTCCTCACCGCGCCGCTGCGCCCGCCATGGCGTGCATCTCGATTCCCTTTTCCAGCGCACGGAAGCATTCAATGTTGGAATAGCGGGGGTTGTCCCAACCTTCGTACTTGTCCATGTGGTCGATGAGGTTCCCTACGATCGACTTCACGTCACCGACAGGATGGAAGCTCAGGACGTTTTGCGCCTTCTCCGTCGTCACTTTATAGTTCCGGAAGTCGTCCAGGTGCTTGATGCAGAGTTCGAGGCGCACGGAGAGCCGTTCTTCGACGGCGGCCTTGACCAGATCTCCAATTTCTCCGACGGTGTAGTTTCCGGAGGCGATGTTGAAAATCCCGGAGATTCCGTAGCTCGCTTCGACCGCCCGGATGTATGCGGTGGCGGCATCTTCAATGCTGAGGATCGGGCGCCAGATTGAGGGGTTGTTCACGGTAATGATGTGGTTCTTCATGGCCGTTTTGAACATCGTGTTGATGATGAGATCAAAGCGCATGCGGGGACTGTATCCTGAGATGGTTCCCTTGCGCAGAGCGATGACAGAGAAGGTGTTGTCGATGAGCTGAATGGCCGCCTGTTCCCCTTGCAGCTTGGAGATGCCGTACGGAAACATGGATCCTACCGGCCGGTTCTCGTCGTAGAGTTCGTTCTCAGTGTAGCCGTAGACCGAACAGGACGACGCATAAATGAACCGCTTCACCTTCGCGATCTTCGACATGTACGCCAGGTAGGCTGGCGCCGCCGCGTTGAAGATGAAGTTCTTGTGCGGCGAATACTCCGCCATCGGATCGTTGGAGAGTCCGCCAAGAAAAATCACCTGGTCGTAGGGCTGCAGGTCTTCTCCCGTAAGCTGAAAGATGTCCTTGGTAAGTATGCCCACACGGGATGGAAGATGATTCCCAAACCAGAAGAGGTCTACAACGTCCACCTTATAGCCACGTTCGAGCAGTCTCGGGATGAGGACCGATCCCACATAGCCGGCGCCGCCCGCGACGAGAAGCTTCATGTTATCTCCTTACAAATCATTTGAGACTGTTTCGAAAAACTCAAAGTGTGGCTGGTTGGGATGTGGATGAGCACTCTTCGTACTGAAAACGCTCTGAGAACGATGATCCCACCCACTGATTCAGGGTCTGCGCTTTGGCATCCTTGGCGGAAAGAATGGGGTTCTGAACCGGCCACTCGATACCAATGGCAGGGTCGTTCCACAGGATCCCGGATTCAGCTTTGTTGTTGTAAATGCCGGTACACTTGTACTGAACTTCGGCGTAGTCGGAGAGCACGCAAAAACCTCGGGCGAATCCTGCCGGAGCCCAGACCTGTCTTTTGTCGCTGGCCGACACCTCGGTTCCGTACCACTGGCCTAATGTGGGTGAACCCTTTCGGATATCGACCGCTACCAAAAATGCTGTCCCAAGGGTCACACGCATGAGTTTGCCCATCGGGGGATCCCACTGGAAATGGAGGCCCCGGACGACATTCTTGCCTGTTCGGGAATGATTGTCCTGAACGAACTCAGACGGTAACTTCAGGGCTCTGAACTGGTCGGCACGGAAGACTTCCATGAAGAAGCCGCGTTCGTCCTCAAACACTTCCGGCACGATCACGACAATTCCGTTTAGGTGGGTAGACTCGACCTGCAGTTTCATGATTGTGGACCGCCTACGGCCGCCCGGCAGCGACACGTCCATTGACGTAGTTTTCCAGGGCTTCTCGCCAGTGCGGCAGGTCTGAAAATCCGGCGTCACGCAGACGGCGGTTGTCGAGCACTGAATAGTTTGGCCTCTTCGCTTTGGTGGGGAATGCGCTCGAAGGCACCGGCGTCAGATCCGGGTGGAGACCGAGGATCTCAAAAATGCCGGCCGCGAACTCGAACCAACTGCATTGTCCGGCATTGGTGAAATGGTACAGGCCATAACAATCCGTGTTGATCAGACGGCAAACCGCACGGGCGACGTCAATGGTGCTGGTCGGCGTGAGCACCTGATCATCAACGACCCGAATCGGTTTGCCTTGGCGTGCCAAGCCGATCATCAGCTCGACGAAATTCGTGCCTTTCTCCCGGCTGCCAGCGTAACCGTACAGCCCACTGACCCGAAAAATGAAGTGCTTCGGCCAGGTCGACTGCAGCAGGAATTCGCCCGCCAGCTTCGAGACACCATACAAGCACTTCGCGCAGGGCAGGTCCGTCTCCGCATATGGCGTTCGGGCGGGGCCATCGAACACGTAGTCCGTGCTGAAATGCACCAGCACCGCGCCGGTCCGGGCTGCTGCCAAGGCCAGGTTGCGCACACCGAAGACGTTTACCTCGAAGGCGCGAGCAGGGCAGTCTTCGCAATCGTCAACGCGGTGAAATGCGGCACAATTGAGAATCAAGTCGGGCCGGACCTGCTCAACGAAGGCCGTCACCTGAACAGGGTCTTCAATGCGCATCTGATCCTGTGTGCTCAGGGTCAGATCCTCCTCAGCGAACACTCGCCTGAGATCGCTACCGAGTTGGCCGCGGTGTCCGATCAGCAGGACCCGCATGGGACAGTTCCTTTCCAGCCTGCACTTTGTCGATGTGTCTTGAGCAGCACATCAACGATTCGGATGCCCGCCTTGCCGTCCCACTTCTCAGGTGCCGTGTTAGTGAAACGTTTGCCAAATTGTCGCCTCACTGCTTGCCGAATACCTTCACTGTTTACTCCGCCCAAGGTGTTGGTTCCCGCCTCGAGTGTAACGGGCCTCTCGGTGTTTTCTCGGACCGTGACGCATGGGACACCCAGGCACGTAGTCTCTTCTTGGATCCCTCCGGAGTCGGTGATAACGATCGCCGCATTTTTCATTAGGCAGAGGAAGTCCAGATAGCCCAGCGGTTCAATCATGTGGATGCCGTGCGAAATCTGGCTTCCATTAGCGCCGAGCGCCTCTGAGCGCACGCCGTTGGATCCGGGGTGGCCGTGCGAGTTCAAAACCTCGATGCGCTTCCGGGTTCGGGGATGTGCCGGGAAGATCACAGGGTGTCCACTGGCAATTTCGCCAAGGCCCTCCAAGATCTCCGATAACGCTTCGGGGGTGTCGACGTTGGCAGGGCGGTGAAGGGTAAGTAGCGCGTATGGCGCGACAGGGCCGGCTGAGCCGTTGTTGGCCGCGCTCCTACGTAGACCCAGATCGGCAAGAATAGTCGACGCCTCTGCCTTTTCCCTGCAGGCAAGCAGCGAGTCAATCATCGTGTTGCCGACAAAATGGATCTTTTCGCTGGCGACCCCTTCACGAGCGAGGTTGCGGAGCCCGCTTTGCTCGGTGACAAAAAGCAGATCCGCGAGCTGATCCGTGAGGATCCGGTTGATCTCCTCGGGCATGTTGCGGTCAAATGACCGCAGGCCGGCCTCGACGTGAGCAATCAGCGGCCTTGTTCCAGACTCATCGAACGAGATCTTAGCTGCAACCAGGGCGCACGCCACAGTTGAGTTCACGTCTCCGACGGCGATCAGGAAGTCGGGCTCCTCACGGAGCAGGACTCCTTCGAACTGCCTCATGATCTCCGCCGTCTGAACTGCATGCGATGCGGACCCGACCCCCAGGTTGTAATGCGGCTTGGGAAGGCCGAGGTCGGCAAAGAACGATTCGGACATTACCTGGTCGTAATGTTGGCCGGTATGTACCAGAACGTGGTCCACGGCGTCCGGAGGCGGAACGGAAGTGTTGCGCGCCTGAATTGCGGCGATGATGGGAGCTGCTTTCATAAAGTTCGGCCGCGCCCCGACCACCGTCATCACCTTCATCGCTTCGCCACCTCGAGTCTGACTGGCCTATCGCTATTACGGAGAAACATGCCTATGCTCCGCTGATACGGTGCCCTTTTTCCGATCCCGAAGTTGCTGGGACCCACCCAAACCGGGCGCGCACCCGGCGAAAGCATAAAGCAGCCACCCCAGTTCATAGGGGCGGCATTCGAACCGGACAGGCAAATCGTTCACGGGCAGGCTCCGGTCCTCCTTCCCCAGCAGGCTCAGCGCCCGCGTCGTGTAAACCCTCCATTTGGAGCCGCGATACACGCCGCGCCAGATGATCTGCCGCTCCCTGTCAGCCAAATCCGTTCCCAATTCGTTGGTCTCAGTGACCCATCGCAGTCCCTTATAGATCGCAGCGCTGAAGTCGCCTCCCGTCGCCTCCTCCAGCGCGAACAGCGCCATCGGCGCCATGCCGTGTTGATGCACCGAATAGACAGGGTATCGTTCGAACACTCTCCCCGTTCGGGCTTCATAGTGCCACCACCATTGGCCCGACGGCCCCTGCACCCGGCAGATCGCCTCACCGCACCGGCGCGCCCTTTCCAGGGCCGGCTCGACTCCGTAGGCCTGGCCGAATTTGGCTAGTGCATAGATCGGGTAAACCTGATCTGCAAAGCTCCCGATATGGCCTCTCAACCTGCCTGCGAGACTCCGGTTCCGTGCGTAGTGGCCGAAGATACCGGTCGGCCCCTGGTTTTCTCCGACGAGCTGATACGCATCAAAGGCAACCTCCCTCAGATCCGGCAAGTCCTGCCCTAGAGAAAGCCTCACATGGGCCAAACCTGCTAGCAGCCAAGCCAACTCGGTCGTGCTGCCTTGAAGGGCCTGAGGAAAGCGCTGGAGAACATCCTTGAGATTCACACTTGCGCAAAGGTCCCTCACGGACTCCGGTAGTGCCGCGGCGTGCAGCCACAACAGCAGGCCAAGATCTCCCACGTTGTGTATCCATTCTGTACCGGCAAGTGAGCCCCGAAGCACCCCGCGGATATCGACTCGCGCCGGCCAGCCGCTCGCTTGATACCGCGCCAGCCCCAGAAGGCTCATGATGGTGTACCGCGGAGACAGTCCCTCATTTACCAATCCGGCCGGGCTCAGTCTTCGGCGGTAACAGAACAACTGGCTCTCCGGATGAAACATCTTGCTGAGTCCCGAAGCCGCCAGGTTGAGGAGTTCCTCGAACCGCGGGCTCACTACGGGCGAATTGCTCGCGCCGTCCTTGCAGTTCATCATTGTGCTGTAGACCTCGCCTCCACGACTCGCACAATGCTCTCTACGATGCTTCCGAGTGTGTCCCCGGCGCTCTCGGGTGCGCGGCCCCGTTCCCTTCGCCGGACCAAGATCTTGCGCCGCACATCTTCCACGCTCTCCAGCAGAACGAGACGCCCGGTGGAGGCCAAATAGCGATCCACCGCTCCGATGTGTCCTCGAAAGATGCTGTAGACTGGGACGCCCAGCGCCGCCGCTTCCCGGTTCATCGTGCCACCACCGCTGATGACCAGATCCGAATGCCAGACGAGATTCAACCCGTCGACCACCTCGCTTGGTATCCTTACCTTGCCGCTGGCCCAGAGGTCCGGGTACATGCGCTGAAGAGCCGCTCCCTGCTTAGCGTTTCTCGGCAACAGGACAATCCTGCTTTCCGGTATGCTGGCGAGCAGCTCGAAGACACCTTCCAACAGGACTTCGGCCTCGGGGTTGTGATAGTGAGCCTCCGTAGCTGGAGGCCGTATAGTCACAAGGATATCGCCGGGTTCCAGGCGAAGCTTTTCCCGCACGTCCGGATCCGGTGTGAACCGAGGTACGTATACGTCCTCTTTGATGCCCGGATAGCTCAGTAACCGATTCTGGAGCCTCGAACCAATCCTGCCGACTGCACCCTCGGCGACGATCTCCGGGCACATGACCCAAGTGGGATGGACCGCCTGCAGCCCTTGGGCGAACTCATAATCGAAAATGACGATTGATGGAATACGCAGAAGCCAGGATGCCACAAGCTGGGCACGCGAGCCATGGGAGACCGCGATGTCCGGTCGTTCTCTGCGTACCGTGGGGATCAACTGGAGCGCGCGAACACCGAGACCCGCGATCTTGAGGACTTTCGATTTCCCGTAGTGACGCCCGATCACTTGGTGCCGGAGTCCGTGGAGTCTGGCTAGATCCAGTACCTGGAAGCAGTCCCGGGAGGTCACCAGGACCGAATACCCCCGCTTCTCGAGTTCCTCGATGATCGGGACGAAAAACGGGACATGCGGAGAGTTGTCGAGGTCGATCCATACCCGTTTTTGCAGGGATGGCCCGCAATTTCCACCTCTGCCCTGCGCTACCGGGACTTCACGCGCCGTGACGGGCGGCACGGCACCTTGGGTCACAATCAGTACCCTCCGCCCGAACCCGCTGCTAACACACGTACCGGTTCCGGCCGTGCAAATGCAAGCACCCGCTCCGCCACGCGGCTTAGCTCTTTGCCGGTAAGTTCCGGGAACATCGGCAACGAGAGGATTTCCTTACAGGCGGCCTCGGCGAAGGGAAAAGCCCCTGGTCTGTAGCCCAGGCTCCGGTAAGCGTTCTGCAAGTGGAGCGGAACCGGATAGTGAATGCCAGTGCCGATGCCTGCGTCCGTAAGTTGTCGCTGTAACTCTTCCCGATCCGCGACGCGGACTACGTACAGGTGGTACACCGCTTTGGCCCACTCCGGCTCGAACGGTGCGAACTCACCTACACCCGCCTCGCTGAACAACTTCCGGTATCGCACCGCGGCCTTCCGCCTAAGCGCAGTCCATTCCGGAAGACGCCTCAGCTTCACCGTCAGGATTCCCGCTTGAAGTGCGTCCAGCCGGCCGTTGTAGCCTTCCACCTGGTGGTAGTACTTACACGCCTGGCCATGATCCCGCAGCATTCGGATCTTTCGGGCCAGTTCCGCGTCGTCGGTGGTTACCGCGCCTGCCTCTCCGCATGCACCCAGGTTCTTCCCCGGATAGAAACTGAAGGCTGCCGCCCGGCCCATTGAACCGGCCTTCTTCCAGCAGTTGTCCCGCTCTGAAAAGTATTCCGCGCCGTGCGCCTGGCACGCATCTTCGATGACGACCAGGTTATAGCGGACGGCCAACTCCAGGATGGGGTCCATGTCCGCGGTCTGGCCGTACAGGTGCACGGGAACTACGGCCGCCACGGGCCGTCCGGACCTCAGATTGACCAGATCCCCAGAGGTCGGATCGACGAAGCATTGAACTTCCAGATATTCCCGAAGCTTCTCGGGGTCCATGTTGTAGGTGCGCTCATCGATATCCACGAAATCGGGATGCCCACCGGCCTGGGTGATCGCTTCTGCCGTGGCGATAAACGTATTCGGGACCGTAATGACGATGGCCCCCTTCTTGAGGCCTGCCGCCATCAAGGCGAACCGCACGGCGTCCGTGCCGCTTCCCACGCCGACACAATGCTGAGTCGAGCAGTACGCAGCGAAGTCGCGTTCAAACTCTTCGACCATCGGGCCGCCTATGAACCCTGCGGTTTCCAGGGTCCGCAGGAAGACGCCGGTTAGCTCCTCCTTCAACTCCTGATGAAGGGTAACCAGGTCCAGGAACGGAATCTTATTTGTGTTGGTCAACGATACACTCCTCGGCATCAGGTTCCCCGATGCTTCTCAACACCCGTGCCGGATTTCCGGCAACGATCGAATTCGCTGGGACGCTCCGGGTGACTACACTCCCGGCTCCAACCATGGCATTCTCGCCGACCGTGAGGCTCGCCAGGATGGTGGCGCCAGACCCGATCGAAGCTCCGCGCTTGATCAGGGTGGGCTCCACTTTCCAGTCCTTCTCGGTTTGCAGGCCACCTCCGGGCGCCGTGGCGCGCGGGTAAATGTCGTTGATGAACGTTACCCCGTGCCCGATGAACACGTCGTCCTCGATGGTGACGCCTTCGCAAACGAAGGTGTGGCTGGAGATCTTGCAATTGCACCCGATCTTCGCGTTCTTCTGGACCTCGACAAAAGCGCCGATCTTGGTGTTATCGCCAACCTCGCAGCCGTACAGGTTGATGAATTTCGCGAGTTTGACGTTCTGCCCCAACTTGACATCGGGAGCGATCGAAAGATACTCGCTCATACCTGAACCGGCCTTCCCCGGTCCTTCAGCGACTGCCCCGCCGCTTCCAGAAGCCGCACTACCCGCAGGCCGGCGACGCCATCGTTGAATGGAGTCTCATTTTTGTTGATGCACTCGGCGAAGTATTTGGCCTCGAGTTTCAAAGCCTCGGTCTGATCGACTTTGGGAGCCCACATGTCTCCCGAGCGGTAACTCACCAGAAGATCGTAAACGCCCTCACGGTTGGCGATTTCGACGCCTTTGTCGTATACCTTGACCTTCTCGTCGGCCTCCAGGTCGTTCCACACTACCATCTTCTTCTCGCCGCCGATCAACGTGGTCCGCACCTTCACCGGAGAGAGCCAGTTCACGTTGATGTGGGCCAACATGCGCGAGAAGTAGACCGTGACGTACGCCATGTCCTCCAGCCCGTTCAGGTGGCACTGGCCGGTGGCGCTGACGCTTTCCGGCTCAGCGTCGATCAGGTAATTCATGATGGCGAGATCGTGCGGCGCCAGGTCCCAGATTACGTTGACATCGTGTTGGAACAGGCCGAGGTTGACGCGCGAGGAATCGTAATAGAAGAGATTTCCGAGGACGCCTTGGTCGATCAACTGCCGGATTTTCCGGACAGCGCCAGTAAACAGGAACGTGTGATCGACCATGATCTGCAATTTCCTGCTGGCCGCAAGATCGATCAGTTGACAGGCCTCCGAAGAGGTCGAAGTGAACGGTTTCTCGACAAACACGTGTTTCCCGTTTTCGAGCGCCGCCTTGGCAAATTCGAAGTGGGTCCACACGGGCGTGATGACTGCTACTGCGTCGATATGGGGCGAACGGACGATCTCCGAAGCATCGCCGGTGACCTGTATACCTGGATGAGCTTTCCTGGCGCGCTCCTGTGCGACGGGACTCCCATCACAGACGGCGGCCAGTTGACAGCTGTCAGCGGTCTGAAAGTTTCGGGCCACGACGGGCCCCCAGTAACCATAGCCGATTATTCCGACTCGAATCATACTTCCTCCGAACACTGCGCGGGTTTCAATGCGCACCGTTCGCTGAAAAAACAGCCTGTGGCGTCTTTAAGAGAATCTTGATGTCCAGCCAGAGCGACCAGGAAGTCGCATACCTCAGGTCCATGCGAACCATCTCGTCGAACGTCACGCGGCTTCGTCCCGCAACCTGCCACAAGCCGGTAATCCCCGGTTTCGCGGCCAGCAGACGCGTCCGATGCCACACAAGGTACGACTCCACCTCATAGGGGACCGGCGGCCGTGGGCCGACGAGCGACATGTCCCCGGTCAGGACATTCAGAAACTGCGGCAGCTCATCGAGACTGGTTCTGCGCAGGAAACGCCCGATGGGCGTGACGCGGGGATCGGCGGTCAGCTTGTAAGTACCCTGGCCCTCCGACGGCTGGCTGGAACCGTTTGCGTTGGCTATAAGGCGCTTCACAAATTCCCGGTGGATGGTCGCGTCGTTGTTGACGTGCATAGACCGGAACTTCAAGAAGGCGAACTTTCTGCCGTATTGCCCCAGCCTCTGCTGACAGAAGAAAACTGGTCCCTTGGACGTCAGCTTGATGGCAATGGCAATGCCGATGAACAGGGGCAGGCAGAAGAGCAGAGCCAGCAAGCTGCCCGCAATATCCATGAACCTTTTCGCGATCCGGGGCAACTGCTTCGGCTTGGTCTCGTGCAGCAGGTCGTCGAATATCGACTGGTTGTCGTCCACGGGGCTGCCCTTATCCCAGTCTTCGGGATACACGTGGAACGAAAGCCTGACCTCGTGAATCTGGCCGATCGTCAAGGTGCCGGTGAGCGCTTTGGTAACCTTGGTAAGCAGGGCGTTGGCGACAGACCGCCCGTCCCGATCAGCGCCGAGTTCCGTGAAAATCACCCCGATGGTGGATCCCTCCTTGTACCACCCTCGGGTGTCTGTGTCACGGGTGGAACGGGACAGCGCGAGCAGCACTTCTTCGAGCGCCCCGTGGTCGCCTTCGGGTTTCAAAAGCCGCGTGGATTCCAGGAGCATCAGCACGAAGCTCCTGCCGGAGCGTTCGGTCCGTTTTCGCTCGACAAACAGCATGCGGGCGAAAAGCTCTTGCGAGAGGATCCCATAAGCCTCCAGAGCGACAGAGGTCTGGGCAGCGTGCGAGTCTCCGTTACGTCGGCGGAGCAAGGAGGTGTATCGCAGTGGGCTTGTCACGGTTTTACTCGCCTCTCGTTCTGGAGGGTTGTTTCCTGGCGCCTTCGCAACGCCGTCACGCAGGCATGTCGACGGCGAACCGGCATTTCTGTAAGTCTGACGGACTGACCCAGCGGCGATCGATCCCCGAGTCCGCCGATCGCTTCAGAAGAGTCACCGACACAATTGCGAACCACCATCAGGGGACCTTCCATTAGCACTTCAATTGCCACACCATTCCCTCGAAGCCCGCGTACTTTCTAAGGGTATAGGGATAAGTCCAACCGCTCGATTGCCAAAAGAGAGTTTGAGACTCCTGCTTTTTTGGAATTGTGATTTTGGGCGTCACGATTGGACCGGCTTTTCCCAAACATTGGGACCCTGAGAATTTGGCAACGCTCCTTTAAGCCGTGCGGGCTGTGCAATACGCGGCACCGAGCAGCCAGGGATCTGACACGCCGTCGTTGAACTCAGCAGATGGCGCGGCGAACGAAAACAGGTGTCGAAACTTGCTGTGTGGGCAGTGACTGGCCAGAAGCCGAAGGCGCGTCAGTTCTCGTCTGAAGGAGCGGTGGAGCCGCCCTCTCCTTCTTGATCGACAACCTTTTCATTTTGTACAGCAGGGCCTTATAGTCGATCTGTAGCATTACCGACGCCTGCTTGCGGTTCCAGTTTGTGGATTTCAGGGCTGCGACGATGGCGGATCTCTCGGCCTCCCGCTTGGCCCTCGCCACCTGCTCAAGCACGGGAGCATCTCCGGGAGGCGCACTGACTAAGTCACCGTTGGAAGGCATGACAGAGGCGTTGGCAGGCATGACAGAAATGTTGACGGGCGGGGGCTCGCCGGCTGGGGCGACGGCAGCGAGCGCCGAGCCATTGACGGGCCTCCGTTGCAGTTTCTGGCGCAGTTCCTGCTCGATTGTCCTCGCTTCCCGGAGCACGAGGAACTTGCGGATCAGGTTCTCCAGTTCCCGAACGTTACCCGGCCAGTCGTAGTGCAGAAACAATTCCTTCAGTGTCGGCGGGATCTGGACAGCCAGTGCACCCGGAGCGGAGTGCTTTCTGACCAGGAATTCCGATAGTGGAATGATGTCCTCCTTCCGTTCGCGGAGGGGTGGGACGCGGATGTCAATAACATTCAGCCGGTAATAGAGATCCTCACGGAAGTTGTTTTCAGCGATCGCTTTTTCCAGGTCACGATGTGTGGCGGCGATGACGCGGACGTCAACCTTTATGGTGTCCTTTCCGCCGAGACGCTGGAATTCGTGGTCTTGTAGTACCTGCAGTAGTTTAGCCTGGAGTTTGAAATCCATGTCGCCGATTTCGTCGAGCAGGATCGTGCCGCCGTCGGCGAGTGCGAACATGCCAGGCTTCTTCTCAAAAGCTCCCGTGAAGGCGCCCCGCTCATAGCCGAACAACTCGCTTTCCACTAATTCGGACGGAAGGGCAGCGCAATTGAGCTTCAAAATCGACTTTTTCGCACGTGGGGAGCAGGCATGCAGTTCCCGGGCAAGGACTTCCTTGCCGGTACCGGTCTCTCCTTGGATGAGAACAGGTGCTTCGGACCAGCCAATCTGGCCGAGCAGGTTCTGCAATTCCCGCATTTGCGGGGAGGTGCCAAAAAGGATCTGCTTATTTGCGGGTGCGGCCGTTTGGTCGATAGAATTGGACACCGCGGGCGCCGTCGTCTCGAGGGCTGTTTTGAGCGCTTTGCGGAGGTCCTCGGGTTTGATTGGTTTCGCGATGAAATCGTTTGCCCCGCTCTTCATGGCGTCCACGACGTTGAGCGGTGAGGATGCGCCCGAAATCATGATGACGGGTAGATCTCGATTGAAACTGCGGATCTCTTTTAGAGCTTCCATTCCATCCTTGCGCGGCATGATGATGTCCAGCACAACCGCGGAAATCGGCAGGTGGTTAGCGCGAAGGCATGCCAGGACTTCTTCCCCGTCCTGTGCGACCTCAATGGAGTATCCCTGGCACTTGAGGGCCGTCTCGAGGTAATTGCGTACCTCTAGATCGTCCTCTCCTAAGAGGATAGTGCGACCGTTCTTGGCGACAGGCATCTAAGACCAGCTTTCCTCGACCCCAGCCAGACATGCGTTTGCCGCACCCTTCTGCCCGGCGGGAACGCCCGTATCGATCGGTTGAACCGGTAGGACGAAGGAGAAAACAGCGCCTTCAGTGTGGCTCTCCGCCCAGACCTGTCCCCGATGCCGTTGCAGGATCATCCGGCAAATCGCCAAGCCGAGGCCCCCGCCCGACCGGTCTTGCCCACCGGAATACGAGGTATATTCCTCGAAAATCTTGACCAAGTGCACAGCGGGAATCCCCGGACCGGAGTCGCGGATATCTATTCGGAAGGAGTTGGGAGTTCTGACCTGCTGGACACGGCGGTCTATTGACGGGTCCAGCGACGCGGCGTGGCCGGTTCGGCGCTCCCAGAAGAACGGGCAGCCCCTGATCTCGATCGTCCCGTACCGGGGTGTGAATTTGCAGGCATTATCCAGCAAATTGACGAGTGTCTGCTCCATTTGCGATTTGTCGAAAAACAAGCCGTCTGGGGGCTGCTCGATTTCCACCTTGACGGAAATCCGCTTGTCTTCGAGGAATAGAGCGACTTCGTGCAGGGCTTGGTCGACACAATCGCGCATGTCGGCCTTCTCGAGGTTCAGCTCTTGGTCGACGTTCTGGCGGATGCTTAACTGGAACATCGAGTTGGTGATGCGGGAGAGTCGTGTGGCGCTCTGCTGCATTCTTCCAAGGACCTCCCGCTGGTCCGGCGTCAAGCATCCAAGTTCTTCCTCCAGCAGTAGTCCGCAGTAGCCAACAATCGCAGTTAGGGGCGCTCGAAAATCGTGGATAGAGCGGGCCAGGAAGTTGGTTCGCTCCTGATCGTACTCCTGCAGCTTGAGGTTTGCCTGGATTAGGAACTGCAGCATTTCATCGCGTTCGATTCGCAACGTGTCTATGCTTCCAGAGGGCTGACCGTGGTCGTGAGTACGCTGCTGATGGGCGTCGCCGAGACAAGCGCGCAGTGTGGCCGGCGTGACGGGTTTCAGCAGCACGTTGATATCGGATGTGCCAACAAGCTTCTGAAGTGCAGGCAGATGTTTGCGCTGGAGGAGAAACAGGTGTTTCCGCAGCTTCGTCGGATCAAGGTCTCGCGGGATGGCCGTCTCCCCGGGAATGAAATCCCAGAGGCATAAGTCCTCCCGGGTGGGGACTTGGCCGGGAAACCCGACCTCCAGCTTCGATTCCATGCCGAACATTTCGACCAGGATCGCCCGGCAGAAACCGGCTAGTTTTTCATCATGCGAGAAAAGGAGAATATTCATTTCCGCCGGGCCTCCGATCTTGCGTCACGCGCCGCCACAAGTGCTGTAGGAGACACGCCTCGCTGGCCCGCTTGGATCGCCGGCGCGGCCGTTGCGCCCGGACAATACGATCACGCGCTCCAGGCTGGCGCCGAGGTCTTTCAGGGAAACGGTATTGGCGGCGCCAGTTGTGGTCATAGAGGCTTACTTTTGGCCGCGGATGAATACGGATTGGAACGTAAGCGAATCATCTGAAACTGCGATTCCAGGGCCTGGACCCGACCATCGAGTTCCGCCAACTTTGCGGCGAAGCCGTCGTGGGACGTATCCGGTCCGGTCATGATGCGCTGCAAGGCCAGACGGGCAAGGTCGGAGATGTTGCGGGCACCGTAGGTGCGGTAGTGCGTTTTGAGGACTTCGTACTCCACCTCGGAGAGGCGGAGGCTGATCATCTTTCTTCGGCGGTCGGAATCAGGCATGGGGGCTTTCTGGTGGGGGAGGCAGGACGGTTGTCGCCGTCCAGGCAATGCCTTCCGCGAATCGCCCTGTTCTTAGCCAGCTCGTGCCAAGGGGCGGGTACTTTCGGACAAGCTCACGGCGCGGGGAGCCGTGCCATCGGTAATGGGGCGGGCCCACTCGCGATCGATTTCAACGGCGACGGAACGTTGCAGCAGGTGGACGGAGACTATTAGGCGATAAACTTTGTCGGTGTTCGTGACGATGCCTTCCACGCCCGCCAGAGGGCCGCCCTCGATATACACCTTCGAGCCGGCCCGTAGGAACGGCCACGGTTGAGCTATAAGCCCCGAACGAAGGATTGCCCTAACCGCCTCGATCTCTTCGTCGTTAACGGGGAGAGGAGTCTTGCCGGCGCCGACAATACCGATCACGCCGGGCGTGGTCAGGATGGGCATCAGGCGATCGCTCACGTCAAACCGGCAGAACAAATAGCCGGGGAAGAGAGGGAGTTCCAGTTCCTTGATCCGGTCGGACCACCGCCGCCGGGAGCGATAGAGCGGCAGGAATTCTTCATAGCCCTTGCCGCGCAGGGTGGCGGAGGCGACGCTTCCCAATTTGGATTGAATCTGGAGGGCGTACCATGAAAGCTGGTCCGGCCGCTGTGATGCCGCACCCTGGATCGTTTCGAATTCGGAATACCTGCCGCGCTCAGCCAAGGACACTATGACTTCTCCGCATTTCGAACGTATTTGGATAGGCTGCCGCCATTAGAGTCCCAATGGCGGGACCTGCCCATGAAGAATCCAATGCAGCCCGACTCTTACCGTATGTCAAACGCCATACGCGGGGCGCATTACGAAATAATGGGATTTTCTGACTTTGAAGTAAAGAGGGAAAGAATTGGAAAAGTACTGGGAAATTGTGGGAAACCACGCTACGTGCCTGCATGACATCGTGATACACCGCATTCGGTAAGGCACAACTCAGGCGGGATAGACTCGAAGGTTGTAGGCCTCTTCTGGCAAGGACAGGTACTTCTAGGACCCCATTTTGCGCCTCAGACGCAGAAGCCCGCGCCGAATCTTCAGCCCATCTGGATGCACTCCTCCACCGTTCCTCACGGGTGCTCAGGTGATCTTCAATTAGCATAGCCGCCTGGTGCCAAGCGTCGCGGAGGTGTTGCCACGGCTCACCGACAACCGCTGCGCCAGGCAGGTGTCGGCTCGCCACTTCTGGGATAGGAGGCGGCGGAAGCGGCCGGAACAGCGGGGGACTGGCTGGGAAGCGGTCGTTGGCCGATGACAAGCCGGCCGCCGAGTACCGCGCATTCAAACAGCGCATGACCGAGAATACGGTTGCAATCGGGGCTCACTACCTGGGAGGGCTGGGAGACGATTACCCCGATCCCAATTGCTTGTTCAAAGACGATCTCGAGAACCCGCCGGCTGCCGCGGCGCTCGACTGGAGGATTACGGCGGCGCCCCGCGCGGAGGTGGCGAAGGATGAACGTTGCACCGGAAGCGGCCAGTCGTTAACGCATGTTTCGTACGAGAGCTTGTGGTCGATCACATAGCGAACCAGGTCGGCCGTCGATTTGAGACCCAGTTTATTGAGGACGCGGCGTCTGTAGGTGCTGACTGTCTTGCCGCTCAGGCTCAGTTCGGCTGCGATCTCGACGGTACGCCTGCCTGCCGCCAGCGCCAGCAAGACCTTCCACTCCTGGGCTGAGAGACTCGCGTGGAGGGCGGGGCTGGGGTCAACTCCCAGGCGAATCGACTCACTGAAATGTTTCTTGCCATCGAGGGCACTCCTGACCGCTTTCAGCAGATCGGAACGGCCGGAGCTCTTTGAGACGAAACCCGCTGCGCCAAGTTTCAGGGAACGGGCGGCGTACAGGGAATCCGCATGCATGCTCAGCATGAGCACGGCGGTCTCGGGGCGGTGCGCGTTGATCTCCCGCAGGACAAAAAAGCCGTCCTCATCGGGAAGACTGATATCGAGGATCACCAGACGCCAAGGCTGCGCTTTGATTTCAGCCAGTGCTCTTTCGGCCGTTCCCGCCTCTCCAAAGACGACGTCGCGGTACTCGGAGCTGAGTACTTGTTTCAGACCCTGCCGAACGAGTAGATGATCATCGACAATCAGTATTGGTAGCTTTTGTGCCTGTCGCATTAATCATCAAAGACGAATCGCAAATCCTCTGGTCGGTGCGCGCGCCACGCGCCTTCAGGAATGCGATCAGTCTGTTTGAGACTTCGTACTCCACCCGGGAGCGGCGAAGACCCAGCATCCTCCTTTGCGAGCCTGCCAGAAAGTGATAGTAGGCCTTGTGGGTCTTGAAGTAAATAGCAGGAGTACTATAAGGAAGTACTAGAAATGTGCTGGGGGGTAGCTAAATGACTGTATGACATCGTGATACACCGTCCCTGTGCAGACACATTCCGACCCGAGATAGAACCAAGGGTGTAGGCTTCTTCTGGCACGGGACGGTACTTTTGGGACCACGACCTGGGTACTACCGTCGTAAATCTCCACACAACGGGCCGGGGGTTCAGCGATCTGACGAGGGTGTGGGCAACACGTTACGAACGGCCGCGCCGGTGACACCTCGGGGAAGGCGGACCGTTACAGTGGTTCCCCCACTTCGGCGGCCCGACCATCGAACGGTCCCTCCATGGAGACCGGCGCGTTCCCGCATGCCGAGGAGTCCGAGAGAGCCGGATGGAGACAAACGTTTGGAATCGAAACCCCTGCCATTATCACTGACCCGCAAGGTGAACCAGTGGCGATCGGTCGCCACCGCTACCTCCAGGATTGTTGCATTCGCGTGACGAACAACGTTGGTGAGGATTTCCTGGAAGATGCGGAAGATCGCGAGGGCCGGCTCGGCGGCAAGACCGGCGTCCTGGCGAAGCCCCCGGCAACGGCAACGAATTCCGGTGCGTGATTCGAACTCTTGGAGCTGCCATTTGAGGGCTGCCGCCAGTCCGAGATCTTCGAAAACAGCGGGGCGCAGCTCGGCGGCGATACGGCGGACTGTGTTCATGGACAATTCGATGCTGCTGACCATCGCCGCCACGCGCCTGTCGAATTCACCCCGCGCTTCGGCCCGGCGGGGGCAATGCTGAGACGCCAGGGTCTCCAAATCGAGTTTCAGCACCGAGAGCATCTGGCCGAACTCGTCGTGGACTTCCCGCGAAATGCGCGCCCGCTCCTCCTCGCGGGCGGATTCGACGTGCGCGGCAAGCTGGCGCAGCTGATCGCGGGACAATCGCGACTGCTCTTCGTATCGGGCCTGCTCGCTGATATCCCGGAAGTTGCAAACGATGCCGCGCAGTCCCTTGACGTGCAGGCAGTTTGCCGCCGTACTTTCAACACTGCGCCAGCCTCCATCGCGGTGGTGCAAACGCACGTGGAGGATTATCGCCGCGCCTTTCTGCGAATGCAAGATGGTTCTCAGAGCGCTGTGAACCGCAGGCCGGTCGTCCGGGTGCACTTTTTCGATGGCTTTGGTTCCGATTAGTAGATCCGGCGGGTAGCCGAAGACCCTTTCCACCGAAGGGCTTAAATACATGATGGTGCCGGCGGCGTCAATGACGCCAATGGCCTCCATACCATGCTCGATCAGAAGGCGGAAGCGCTCTTCACTGGCACGAAGGCGCGCCCGGGCCTCGACTTGCGCCGTGATATCACGGCAGGTCACGTGAACCTGGTACGGCTTGGTCCCCCCCGCCCTGACCCGGGGGATGACATCGGCTAAAACCCAATGCGGCTCCTCGGTCCGAGCGTTCCATATTCGCAGCACGACATCGTGGAGTTCAGCCCCGGTGCGTAGCGCAACCATGCTGGGGAACTCGTTCAAAGAGATCGGAGTACCGTCTTCCCACGTTGCCCTCCACTGTAAATCGGAGCGGCGCCGCCCGCGCATTTCGTCGAACGTGAGACCCAGCAGTCTTTCGGCCGCCGGGTTGGCGGAAAGAACCACAGCCTCGCCGTCCAGATGGATCACGGCCTGACTCATGGTGTTGAAAAGATCGGCATATCGTTCTTCCGATTCGCGGCGGGCCCGCTCGGCTTCCCGGAGGTTCGTCACATCGAGACTGATACCGATCACGCGGTCGGCCTCACCGGCCGCATTGGGATGCATCTTGGCCTTGCTGACGATCCAGTGGACACTACCGTCCGGCCAGATGATGCGGAATTCGGCCTCGCCCCACCCCGTTCCCCGCAGAAGGTTCTCGTGGTATGCCTGCACCCGGTCCCGATCTTCGGGATGCACGGTCGAGAGCCACTGAGCATACGACATAGTCGTCTCACTCGCAGGCAGTCCATAAATGCGAAAGTACTGTTCCGAGCAGTTGGCGCTGCCGCTGGGCACAGACCAGTCCCAGATGCCGATCCCGGCTGCCTCCTGGGCCAGTTTGAGGCGGTCTTCGGTTTCCCGTTGCATCGCTTCGGCAAGTTTCAGCGGGGTGACATCGTGGGCAATACCCGCGATTCCGACGGGCTTGCCACCAGGGTCTTTGATGGCGGAGATGCTCAGCGACACGAACCGCCTGGTTCCGTCCTTGCGAATCCTGACGGTCTCGCGCCGCAACGTGGATTGCCCTTGTAGCGCCCTTCTGATCATTTCGCGCGCCTCTTCGAAGCGCTCCGGGGGGATGGTCAAAAATATCGGACGCCCCTGCATCTCCGCGGCGGCGTATCCGCATAACCGCTCCGCGCCGGGATTCCAGGTCAAGATGACGCCGTTCAGATCTGTGCTGACGATGGCGTCTTCTGCGCTCTGAATGATAGCAGACTGGATTGACGAGGCCTCGCCGCCCTGCCCGAACGCCGGGGGGAGCGCGTTCCGCGGCGCCGCGTTGGCGGAGGGCCTGCCATTCAATTCCCGGCTAACGATTGCGGCGAAATCGCGCAGGGTGCGGATTTCCGATTCCGAGAGAAGGTGGCGAGGGCGTGGGTCCATCACAGCTAGTGCTCCGACCGCGAATCCATCGGTGGCGACCACGGGTACCCCAGCGTAGAAGCGAACTCGTGGGTCACCGGCGACGAGAGCGAGACCGGCGAATCTCTCGTCGGCTCTTGCATCAGGTATCACGAGGGCTTCGGGGCAGCCGATCGTGTGTGAGCAGAAGGATGCCGAGCAAGGGAGTTGGGTCTGACCAAAGCCGTAGGTGGACTTGAACCAGCTTCGATCCTGCGCCACGAAGCTGATTGCTGCCATGGATGTACGGAGGGATTGCGCTGCCAGGCGCGTAATACGGTCGAAATGGGGATCGGGAGGCGTATCGAGGATGCCGCAGCGATCCAGAACGTCAAGGCGAAGGTTTTCGTCCAGAGCAGTGGGCATAGTTGAAGGTGTGGCCGCGAAGACAGGCGGGAAACTGGAACCGGTCAACGGTCAACCCAGTGGGATCATAACACAGCGCAATCGAGGGACCGGAGTTGCTGGAGAATCGAAAATATTCGCGGGGCCGTCCAGCTCGGGCTGGATGATGCGAACTGGGCCAACGAGGCCCAAATCAGGCCTTTGCGGCAACTTGCCACGCAAATACGACGAAGCGCGCCCAGGCGTAAGCGCCAATTTGAGATGTGCTAGCCTTTGCTTGCGGCGGAACTCCTGCATCGTTGGTGGTTGCACGGTGCTGCAGACCGGACTACGATGCCGGCCCCGCGAAAAAAATGGCCATGTTGAATCCCTTTCGAGGTCGGTTCCGTTGGGCATTGGTTGGCTGGATGTTCGCGATCAGCGCCATCGCCTATTTGGACCGTGTGAACATCTCTATCGCCGGCCACTCCATCCAGCAGGAGTTTGGCTTTGACAATATCCGGCTAGGATGGGTCTTCAGTGCCTTCGTCGCCGGGTACGCGCTCTTTCAAGCGCCTGGCGGCCGGCTCGCAGACCGCTTTGGGCCACGGAAGATTCTGGCGATGGGCACGGTTTGGTGGGCCGTGTTCACAACCCTGACCGCTTTGGTGCCGTCCAGAGCCGCCCACGCCCTGCTGGTTCTGTTGACGGTCCGGTTTGCTCTCGGCCTGGGTGAGGCGGTGGTATACCCATCCTCCAACCGGCTGGTGGCGGCCTGGATTCCATCTCAGGAGCGGGGCTTAGCCAACGGTGTGATCTTCGCGGGAGTCGGCGCCGGAGCCGGAGTCACTCCTCCCCTCATCACCTATATCCTTGTGAATTATGGCTGGCGCTGGTCGTTCTGGATCAGCGCGCTCATCGGGTTGGCGGCCGGAATCGTCTGGTTCCTTCTGGCCCGCGATCGGCCTGGTGAACACCCGTGGGTCGGCACCGAAGAATCTGGCTTCATCCACGCCGGCCTGCCGCCACAGTCCCTGGCGGATGGCTCCGGCAGCGCGCTCCCGTGGCTCACCATTCTTCGCAGTAAGGACGTGATGGCCGTTAGCCTGAGCTATCTCTGTTTCGGTTATGTGGCATACATTTTCTTCACCTGGTTTTTCATCTACCTCAACACGGTGCGCCAGTTGAACCTGAGATCGAGTTCGTTCTACGGGATGCTTCCGTTCCTTGCGATGGCGACTTGTTCCCCGTTGGGAGGCTGGATCAGTGATCGTCTGACGAACCGCTACGGCAAACGACTCGGCCGCTGTGGTGTCGCCTGTGCCAGTATCGCTCTCGCCGCTTGCTTTCTGGCCCTGGGCACTCTGGCGGCCGATGCGCGGCTGGCAACGGTCGTGCTGGCGGGCGGCGCCGGTGCGCTGTACCTCTCCACCAGCTCCTTCTGGTCGGTGACTGCCGACCTCGGTGGAGCCTCCGCCGGAAGTGTCTCGGGTGTGATGAATATGTGCAACCAGACCGCCGGGGCCATAACCGCCTCCCTGACGCCTTGGATTGCCGCTCACTTTGGCTGGACAGCGTCGTTTATCGTGGCCGCATCGCTGTGCGTTGTAGGATCTCTGGCGTGGCTGGTCGTCAACCCCGAGCGGCAACTGGGCAGCACATCGCGGAGGAAATGACGATGACAATGCCGACCGAACCCGCCGGAACCTCAGACGAAATCCGGCAGCGGTACCTCAAGCTCTACTCGGGGGCGATTGCGGACATGCTGGACAAGAACGGCTATCGCCGCCAGGTGTTACCGCACTATGTCACACCGTACACAAGTGTGAATCGGCTGGCCGGATCTGCGTTTACCGGGCAGGGCTATCCCTGTGCCTGCGCCACGAATGACGACACCCGGACTCGGTTGGACATGCTGGACAGCATCACGCCCGGCACAGTGTCTGTCTGGGCGTGTGGCGGCAGCATGGAGTGTGCGCACTGGGGTGAGATCATGTCCACCGCGGCGCGCGAGCGTGGCTGCACCGGGGCGGTCATCGACGGTGGAGTCCGAGACCTGGACTTCATCAATGTCATGCAATATCCGGTGTTTGCGCGCTTCAAGTCCCCGGCCAGCTCGATCGGCCGTTGGGATATCAAGGAGTACCAGGTGACGGTCAAGATCGGTGAGACGGTCGTCCACCCGGGAGACTTCGTGTTCGGTGACATTGACGGCGTCGTGATTGTGCCTGGGGATCTTACGTTAGATCCTGGTCGCCGCCGAAAATGTCTACGAACGCGAGAGTGGGATGCGGGCGGAATTGTGCCGCGGAGTGTCCATCAAGGAGGCGTATTCCAAATACGGATCGCTCTGAACCCACAAGCGTTTACCAGGACGAATGTGTTGGTCCGGCCGCCGCGACTCGAGATCACGGCAGCGAGCCCGTGCGCGGGTCCGGAAATGCCGTGGAAACGTGGTAAAGAAGGGTAGAGGCGCAAGCTCCATGCAACGTCGAGCCTTCCTGAAGTCCGTGGCTGCCGGAGCGGCGGTGCTGCCACTTGCCCGGGCTGCAAAGCCCCGCATCCAGCGGCCGAATTTCCTGTTTCTCATCGCCGATGACTTGACCTACCGCGGCATCCACGCGCTGGGCAACGACGAGATTCGAACACCCAATCTCGACCGCCTGGTGAAACGCGGTTGCTCCTTCACGCACTGCTTCCACCAAGGCTCGTGGAGCGGAGCTGTATGCGTACCCAGCCGCACCATGCTGAACACGGGGCTCACTGCATTCCGCGCCCGGCTGCGGGCCGAGGAGACTCCCTTGTGGGGTGAGACTCTGGGAGACGCCGGCTACGACACCTCCATCATCGGCAAGTGGCATTTGAGCGACGCCAATTTGCGGCGCAGCTTCAAGGAGAAGGGGCCAGTGAGCCCGGGCATGTTTGAATCCGGTCCCTCGGCATACCATCGCCCCAGCCCGGGTAACACCTGGACGCCCTGGGACAAATCGCTCGAGGGGCAATGGCTGCACACCTCGCAGTGGCAGATGGCGCCCAACGACGAAATCAAGCACTCGGCCCAGGTGTGGGCGGAATGCGCCGCCGATTACCTGATGAGGCGGTCCGGGAACACTACGCCATTCTTCCTCTACGTCGGGTTCAACTCCCCGCACGACCCCAGGCAGGCGCCCAAGGAATATGTCGATTCGTATCCGCCGGAGCACATCCGCATTCCGCCCAACTACCTCCCCGATCATCCGTTCGACCAGGGTGATCGCGATGTCCGCGATGAAACTCTGGCGCCCTTTCCCCGCACCCGCGAGGCGGTCCAACTCCACCGGTCTGAGTATTATGCGCACACCACTTATATGGACACGCAGATCGGCCGCATTTTGGACGCACTGGAAAAATCCGGCCAGGCCCGCAACACGTACGTCATTTTCACGGCCGATCACGGCCTGGCCGTCGGCCAGCACGGCCTGATGGGAAAGCAGAACCTGTACGATCACAGCATCCGCATGCCACTGGTGATCTCCGGCCCGGACGTCCCCCGCGGCAGGCGCGTCAGCCACATGGTGTATCAGCACAGCCTGTTCGCCACGACTTGCGAACTGGCCCGCGTGGAGGTTCCGAAATCCGTCGAGTTTCCCGCTCTCGTGGACCTGCTGGGGGCCGGCGGCGGCCCAAAGCACGACGCCGTGTTCTCCTATTACCGTCATTTTCAACGGACGGTGCGCACCACGGACCACAAGCTGATTGTGTATCCAGAGGCTTCTGGTGAGACTGCGGCGGTTTCAAAAAGAACTCGAAGACGATCTGCCGGCCGTGGCCACGCAGGGCTGAGCGGGCAGTCATGAGCGTACTTTCTTCAGCAGCCATGCCGTGTTCTGTCCCAGCACTTTCAAAGGTCGCGTTTCAGTGCAGCAAACTCCTTTCGGCTTGAAAGATTGTTCGTCTCCCACGGATCGCGCTTCAGGTCGAAAAGCTGGGTCATGCCCGTGGTGCGGATGCCTTCCTCGTCTTTTTCCACCTCGCCGGGTTCCCGCCCGATCCCGATGTTCCAGTAGGACGATCCCGGTATGATCATCTCGCTGATCAGGAAGAAGTGGTTCAGGGCATCGAACGCATGCATCGCCCCCGCCCTCCGCACCGCGATCACTGCCGCCCCCACCTTGCGGCGGAACATGCCGCCATTGGCGTTTCCAACCATGCAGGCGCGGTCGATCAGCGCCTTGATCTCCGGCGAGACATCGGCCACGTAGGTCGGCGAACCGAGGAGAATTCCGTCCGCCCCCGCCATTTTTTCGATATAGGCGTTCCCCACATCGTCGCTCTGCGCGCACCGTCCGTCTTTCCGCGCCGAGCACTTGCGGCACGCCAGGCACCCATGGATCTTCGATCCACTCATTTCCACCAGTTCGGTTTCGATGCCTTCCTTTTCCACTTCGCCAAGCACGTAGCGGAGCAGGATCGCGGTATTGCCGCCTCTTCTCGCACTGCCGTTGAAAGCGATCACCTTCATATCAGACCTTCCGTTCCGAAACCCTATTCTCCCTCCTGGCGGGTCTTGTGTCACGGCGCATAGAGACTGTGCGGCACGGCCGGGCCGGGCGGTTTCTGATCGAGTCGACAGTGCCGTTCCCGGCCTGAGGTCTGCTACGATCTCAGGCGAGCGCACCCGATTCGAATGAGAGTGGACGACACACCCCAGGAACGACTCTACGCTGCCGTCTCCCGCGAGATCCTGCCCCGCCTGGAATCCCTGGCGCGGTGCCGTTCGACCACTGAGATGGAGGCCCACCCGGTTTACCGCGCCATCGCTCAGTTGGTGGCCCGATCTCTAGCCACGCCGCATATCGCCGACTACCGCCGACAGGATGCCCCGCCTCGCCCGCGCTACCGGCTTCTCGCCTGGAACATCGAGCGCGGCACCGAGTTCGAGGCGCAACTGGAAGCCTTCCGCTCGCACCCCTACCTGAAGACCTGCGACGTTCTGCTCATCACCGAAGCCGATGCCGGAATGGCGCGGTCGGGCAATCGCATGGTGGCCGAAACTCTGGCGCGGGAACTGGGGATGGCCCAGGTCTTCGCGCCCTGCTACATCGCCCTGGGAAAGGGCTCCGGCGTGGAGCGCCATTCGGCGGGCGACAACACGTTCGGTCTTCACGGCAACGCTCTCCTGAGCCGTTATCCGATACGCGACATCCGTCTGATCCCGCTCGACAACGGTGTCGACAAGATGGCTCATCGCGAGAAGCGCCTCGGCCGCCAGGCTGCCGTCGCCGCCCGTATCGACTTCCCCAATCTCTCGCTCCACGCCGTTTCCGTGCACCTCGACGCCCAGTCCACCCAGCGGCATCGCCGCGAACAGATGCGCAGCGTTCTCGACGCATTGGACTCCGGCCTGCCCGTGATTCTGGGGGGTGACTGGAACACCAGCACCTACGATTCGTCGCACGCCTTCCGCGCTATCCTGGGCTTCTGGTTGCGCGTCATGATGGGCGTCGACCACGTCATCCGCAACCATTACCTTCACCCCGAGCGCCGCTTCGAGCGCGGCCTGTTTCAGTTGCTGGCCGGCCGCGGATTCGAATACCACCGCTCCAACCGCATGGGCGAACACACCATATGCTACGACGTGCGCGATCTGCGGGCGGCCGGCAACCTGCGCGAGTGGGTGCCGGAGTGGTGCTTCGCCTTCATCCGTTGGGCCTTGCGCAACCACCAGGGGCGCTGCCCCTTGAAGCTGGACTGGTTCGCCACTCGCGGGCTGCGGGTGGAAAACCCGGTTGTCATCCACGACCTCCGTGAGGGTCGGGCCGTGCCCCTGTCCGATCATGATGCCATAGGCGTGGACGTCGTGGTGTGACCGCTGCCATCGTCAATCCCCGTGCCGGTTCCGGCGCTGCGCGCCGAGGCTGGCCTCGCGCGGCCCGCATGCTCGCGGAGCGGCTCGGCCCGGTGAAGGCCTGCTTCACCGAAGGTCCGGGCCATGCCACGGCTCTCGCCCGCGAACTGGCCGGCTCCGGATGCGGCCTGCTGATTGTCGCCGGAGGCGACGGGACGCTGAATGAGGTGGTGAACGGGATCCTCATGGGATCATCCGATGTGCGCGTCGGCGTGCTGCCCCTGGCCAGCGGCGGCGACTTTGCCCGCACGCTCGGACTGTCGGGACTCGCGCCGGCGGTGAATGCCCTCGTAGCGGGCGATTCCCGCCGCATTGACGTGTTTCGCGCGCGGTTCCGCGGCCCCGGCGGCGCTTCGGCGGAGCGCTGCTTCCTCAACGCCGCCAGCTTCGGCCTCGGCGCCGTGGCCGCACTTGGAGTTCGGGGCTGGTGCCGCGCGGTGCCGGGTGGCGCCCGTTACGTTGCCGCGGCCATTCCCGCCCTGGCATGCGGCCGCTCCTTCCAGGTGACCCTGTACCTCGATGATTCCCGGCCCGCTGCCTTCGATATGACCACGGCGGCGGTGGCCAACGGCCAATACCAGGGCGGCGGCATCCGGATCGCGCCCGAAGCTGACATCGAAGACGGTCTCGCCGACGTCACCGTGGTGGAGCGCGTCAGCCTGGCCGAGGTCGCGGCAAATCTTCCGGTCCTTTATTCGGGTGCACTCTACTCCCATCCCAAGGTCCGCCACTGGCGCGCGGCGCGCGTGCGCGCGGAAGCGGAAACCGAGGTGCCCGTGGAACTCGACGGCGAACCCGTCGGCACGCTGCCGCTCGAAATCGAAGTGCTCCCGCAAGCCCTCCGCTTCATCGTCCCGCCGTTCCGGAACACTCGAGCGTGATCGTCTGGTCGAACCCGGTTGCCCACCAGATCGCGCCGTCGAGTGGCGATGTTTCCGAATCCGGATGGAAGCCCGGGGCGGCCCGTGCCGGACTTGCGCCCTCATTCCGGAAAAAGCACTCTTGCAGAGGGATCGGCGTCCCGGCCGGCCCAGCTCGAGGGTGACAAAACGGATCGGTACGATAATACGGGATGACGCTGCTCCCGAGTCGCCCGTCATTCGACCGTGGGACTCAATGGCGCGCCGGAACTGCTGTCACGCTTGCGCTCGCAAGCTGCTCACCTTCCACCATCCCCGAGAAGGCCCCGCAAGGACTCGCCCGGGAGGGGCCCCAATGGATGTCCTCGCCGCCGCGGCGGCGCTCGTCCTGACGATCTCACCCCTCAGGGTGGTCGCCGCGCCCCAAGCCCCCGGCACAGACGTCAGAGTTGGGCCTATGCCGCGACTTTCAGTCAGCACGATGCTGGTAGTCGTGAACGTCACTGTCTCCGATAAAAACGGCAAGAGCATCGATGGACTCAGCGCCAACGATTTTGTCCTGACCGAAGACGGTGTGCCGCAAACCATCGGCATCTTCGAATTCCAAAAGCTGGCCGCCACGCCCCAAGGGACGCAGGACTCCGCTAAGAGTTACTACATCCTGGGTCATTACACCCCCAATCAGAATGGGGATGGCCAGTTTCGGAAGATCGAGATTCCAAACGAGACACAATGGCCAAGCTGGATTACCGCGCTGGTTACTTCGCCAGATCATTTAACCGCGCCGGCGTTGGCGGTAGTGGACAGGGCGACGTCTATCTCGGCATCGTTCCTTACAGTACTGCTCCGCTTTTGCTTTACAAGAAAGAGCCCGAATACTCGGAAGAGGCTCGCAAAGCCAAGTACCAGGGAACCGTGGTTCTCAATGTGGAAGTCGACGCCTCCGGCCAGGTGATGAACATCAGGGTGAACCGCAGCCTGGGCCTGGGCCTGGACGAGAGAGCCATCGAAGCTGTCAAGCAGTGGAGGTTCAAGCCGGGCATGAAGGACGGCAAGCCTGTTGCCGTGCAGACGCAGGTGGAGATGAACTTCCGGCTGCTATAAAGAATCCTGAGTCGTTCGGCCCGGTTTTGAGCAAGCAAGGCCGCGGTAGACCGTGGAACGATCGCGACCAGGCGTCTCAGCGCTTGGGCACGGAAATCGTGACATTCCGGTACCGGATGCCGCCGTGGTGGTCTCCCTGGAGGTAAATCGGTCCGGGATCGGCCTCCTTGCTGTCGAGCGCTCCACCGGTCACGCCGGCGATTTCCTGGTTATCGACGGTGGTCACGCCGTTGAAAATGACGGTCACCCACCGCCCCACCAGCGTAATGTCGTACGTCTGCCATTCCGGTCGGAACGGCGGCGGCGTGGACGGGCCGAGCATGCCGTATATGCAGCCGACACCGGGGAACGGGTTTCTGTATCCACCGCCGGCGCCCCGGCCCGGCCCAGGTCCTTGTTTGCTCCCCGCGGCGGCCTGCCGCGCCGGGTCGGGCGGCCCCACAACTTGCGCTTCATAGCGGCCGCGAAGGTAGATTCCGCTGTTTTCATCCGCGGGGCAGATGAATTCGGCATGCAGCTTGAAATCCTCAAAGGTTCGCGTGGTCCGCAGATTTGAACCCCTCGCGTCGTTCACCAGTTCTCCGTTCCTCGCGGCCCAGTGGCTGGCGAAGTGGCCATCCAGGGCCTCCGGAGTGTTATTGATCGGCCCCCAGCCAGTGAGGTCCGTGCCGTTGAAAAGCGGCTCCGGATCGGCCCATGCCTTCGGGGCCGCCCGTTTCAAGGCGGGCGCCTGCACACCGGTGAGTTGCCACGTCGTGGTTCCCGTCTTCTGAACGCCGGTGAGTTTGCCGCCTCGCTCGGTCAACTCCCAAACGGTCTCGGGTCGGCCGGCGAATGCGGGCCGGTTTTCTGATGCCGGCCGGGCCGGAGTCGCCGCGGCTACGGTTACGATCAGGCGCGGTCCGTCCATCTTCACGGCGGCGACTGGTTCCACGTTTCCGGTGCGCTGCTGGACCCGCGCGTCCAGACTGCCTCCTCTCTCCATCACTTCCATCCAACTCGCGAAGCGGTCGTTTCCCACTGTGACGGTCATGTCCCAGCGGCCGGCAAACCGGTTGTTTGCATTTTGCGACAGGGCCGGTAGCAGGGCCGCAGCCGCGATCGTCAACCCAACCAAGAAATTCTTCATACGTCTCCTTATTGTTGCTCGAGACCCGGCCGGCTCGCCGTGCCGTAAGCGGTGCCCGCGATTTCCCGGAGATCCCAGCCGCGCCGGTATTCCCGCGAAAGATACTGATTCGCTTCCCGGCAGTTCGTAATGCGAAACGCGAGCGGATCCCACTCGATGCGGTGGCCGATGCGCAACGCGATGTTGCCCAGTTGGTAGGCCTCCGTGAACGGACCGGAATAGCCGAAATGGGAACCCGGCTGTTTGCCCGTCCGGATCGCGGCCGCCCAATCCTTGTGCACGTCCTCGCGGCCCCAATCCCTGGGTTGTGGCTGCGGGTACGGCTCCGTTTTCTGGCCCGCGAATACCCCTCGGCCCTCGGGCAGGCTGCCCTTGGTTCCGATCCAGATCAGTCCCCCGCCAAGTCCGCTGCCACGGTTCGAAGCGCCGGTTCCGGCCGTGCTGGGGTTGGCTATCTCCGCGGGCGGACGCTTTCCTCCGTCGTACCAATAGACTGTGAGCGGCGGGTGGACGCCGCGGACGGCCCACTCGAAGCGCAGGACGCTCCAATCCGGATACATCTCCCGCTTCATGCCCGAGGTGGCGACCAATTCGACCGCCGAAGGCGCACCCAGGTCGAGCGCCCAAAACAGCACGTTCATGGCGTGCGGTGCGATATCGCCCAAAGCGCCGCTGCCGAAGTCCGTCCAACCGCGCCAGACGAACGGGTGGTAAACCACACCCAGGGGAGGAACCGGACTGAGTCCGGCGTCTTTGAAATCGGACTGGTGCCTCTTCTCCGGGGCCGGATTGTAGACCGGGTGACCCTCCGGATACCGGGACTGGAACGGCCGCATGGGCGCGGTCCCGATCCATCCGTCCCAGTCCAGCGAACGCGGCGCTGCATCCGCGCCCGCCGGGCGATCGTATCCCTGCGGCCATATGGGACGATCCGTCGCCACGTGCACTTCTGTGATTTCGCCCAGCGCGCCTGATTGGATGAGTTCGACCGTCCGCATGATGCGCGGCTCCGAGGTGCTCTCGGTCCCCATCTGGGTGATTACTTTGGTTTCGGCCGCGACCCTGGCCATTACCCTGGCCTCGTGCACGGTCTGGGTCAGGGGCTTCTGGCAGTAGACGGCGAGGCCGTGCTTCATTGCCCACACGCTGATATAGGCGTGCATGTGGTCGGGGACGGCGACAGCGACCCCGTCAAGCTTCTCTTTCTCGATCATCTTCCGGAAGTCTGTATACTTCGCGGCTTTCGGGTATTCGGGTGCGCGCAGATCGAGCATCTCCGAATCCACGTCGCACAGCGCGGCGATGTTTACACCGGCATTGAGGAACGCCTTTGCGTCGCGCTCCCCCTGGCCGGCAAGCCCGATGATCCCGATGTTCAGTTTTTCGTTGGCCGTGTAGCCGCGTGCCAGGCCGGCCGGCAGGATCATGAAGGCGGAGGCTCTTCTCAGAGACTCGCGGCGTGTAATGCCATTTTCGCTCCGTTCCAAACGTCACCTCCCAAATCAAGGTTCTTCTACCTACGTGGCTCCATGGGCATCATAGCGTTATTTCGTCTGATCGGCAGGTATTCTTCACGACGAAATCCCGCGCGTCCCCGCAAAATCTGAGGGGTTGTTGATAACCTGCTCAGCCGCCAGACCCGGCGTAGGTGACCGCTGCACGGAAGACAGTCGTTCTGCAAGGGCGATTTCTCGGCTGGCGTTAAGCACAGGCCGCTTTCGGCCTTCAACTCGCGGTTGCGGCGGATCGCTTCCCAAGCCCGCTTGGCGGCCGCGCTCGGCTCGCGCTCGGGCTTTAGCGAACCCTGGAGCGGTTCAAGTGCCACGATCTCCGCGTGCTGCAGCTTTTCCTCGATATCTGCCCAAGACGGGCGCCGCTGTGGAGACGCGGCTCCTCGATGGGCGGATGAGGTCGTTGAGCGACGTTGAGTGGCGTTAAATCATTGAAACATATAGGAAGCGTTTGGCGGGTGACGGTGGGTTCCGGGGATCATAAGCTACAGATAAGCTACAGTGCCGGATGGGGCAGCATTGCGGCCCATTTCTTCGGGCTGGGACGCCATCCGGAATGACACGACGGCTTTCACAGCCCCGGCGACCACCCCCTTCAGCCGTTCCATTCAGTTCGGCCTTTACGATTTTCCTGACCGTCGCCACCGTCGAAGAATGCATAGACGCCGCCAGATCGACTTCCTCTTTCGGCCGGTCCTCACATTCCGGGCAAGAGGCCGACATGCTTTTCGCCCGCCGCATTTCAACCTCGGACACCTCCTTCAAGGCGTATCGCTCCATTAACTCGATTGAACGATGGGCCACGGTTTCCACGAAAGCCCATTTCCGATTAGTAGGGTAGAGCTCCGGATTGATTTTTCTCCGGTCGGTGGCACGGAACGACGCCTGGGTAGGCCGCAATGGCACAGAAACGACTCAGAGCGCATCCGCAGCAGCCCAGTGGACCGTGTGGGCATTCCCCGGTGACGGCCCCGGCTAGCGCGTTTGTTGCGCTGGCATTTTGCAATCGAAGCGCGAAAATGCTGCTGATCTTGATGGCGCGAACCCGGTGTGTTCACAGACCACCTCAACACCACCCCACCATCCAAAATCGCCCCACAGCCCCCGAATCGCTCCTGGTGGGCATCCTGTAGCCCGATGTGATACTCGATTGAACTCCTGCCATGGCTCCTCACGTTGTGGAAAGACGGAAATCAGGGCGGACTTGGAGCGGCTCTCCAGGCCGATTTGGAGGGATTGACGACTCGTGGCCCCTGGTCGCCTCCGCGTTCGCTTGAGCGACCTGACACCGGTCTACCTACCCCGGCGCGAGGTGAAGAATTGAGAGGGGATGCTGACATGCGCGTCGCCACCCATTGACCGGCGACCGTGATCCGCGACAGGCCCAGGTGCTGCGCGACGGCTTCGCTATGTTTGATGGTCGCCGCCATGCCCAGCAATTTGTGGTGGGGATTCTGAAAGACTACCCGAAGGCGACGTTGAACGGCCGGAAGTACGCGCAAATCGGCGACCGGCTCTAGACCGAGCACGCCGTCGAGCGTCTCCTCCCGGGCGGACACCGCACCATCGCCAAACATCCGGTGGCCGATCAGGAAGGCGGCGGCCACATGTTCCTAGAATCGTGCTCGCACCTCCAATGCTGTCCAGCGTTGTGCGACGCATTACCACCGAATCGGTTTTTCGCTCCTCGTCCCACAAGCGCCTCAAAACGAGTTGAAGGAACGCTGTCTCGACCCGTCCAGAGATTCCAAAAGCAGGACTAACCCCTAAACCGGAGGAAGCGCTTAAGCCAGCGTGTCCGGCTTGAACTTGGGCCAAGATTTCTCCTGGTAGCGAAGGTTCGATGGCATAGTCTGCCCCGATCCGGAGAGCCTTTTGTTCAGGACTCCGATTGGGCGTTCTATCGCACTCAGGGCGGCGGGCGTCGTCAACCGCTCCACCTCGAGTGTGTTGCCGAGGAGATTGCGGATGCGTAGTCCCAGTTTTTGGTCAAGCTTGGAGAGGCTTATCTTCACGGATTCCAATCAGCACCCGAAATCTCAAACTATCGATGTTTTATCAAGCGGGCCAAAGCCGCATCGAATTGGTTAGCGAGGCCTTCTGCTTGGCGATATAGGACATATTCTTCCAACTGATCAAGCAGTAGGAATAGTGGCTTGTGTATCGCGAGCGGGTCGGGTTCCGTCGAGCGAGTGAGTAAATCGGTCAATTCACCGAGCGAGGTATCGTTCTGCCATGCTCTGAAGTACACGACGTCACCCGACACCCCCGTACAAAACAGTCAGGGGCTGCGACTCGATATTCGCAGCAATGATGCGAATATCGCTATCCCGGCCGAAGAAGAAGTCAGCATCTTCCTCGCAAAATGGCTGAAGGCCCATGTAGGGACAGGGCGGCTTAGCGTGTGACATGGTTATAATTTCAGGCGCTCATTCATTTGAGCCACAAATTCCTCAAGCCTCAAGTCAAAGATCCTGACCCGACGTGTTTCCCAGAGGCGCCTCTCGAACAGGGAGGGCCGGTGCATAATCGCCCACGAATTGATGCCTGTTTTGCTCAGTTCTCTTATATCGAGGACCAAATAACTGGTTGACGCGCGCGCTCGACTGCCTTATCGTGAGGGAGGCCGGAAGGATCGCCGCGCCGTGAGGCCGTCTCGCGGCATCCCCCCGATCAAGGAGATCGAAGAATATGCGTTTTGCCGGTTTGTTGTTGCCCCTGGCCGCTGCCGTATTGGTTCGTGCCCAGCAGGCACCTGCACCGCAGCCCGAGCCCAAGGGTCAGCCCGCAACCGGGATCAGGACTTCGCCTCCGCCCGACGCCCGCATCCTCCGCCGCCTGGAATGGTTTCAGGACCAGAAGTTCGGCTTCCTCATGCATTGGGGTGCCTATAGCGTCACGGGTTCGGTCGAATCCTGGCCGCTGTCTTGGGCGGACCGGAGTTGGGGCAACAAATCCATTCAGACAATGGAGCAAATGGTAGACTTCCGCCGGAAGTACTGGCGCTGCCCCGCGACTTCAATCCCGTGAACTTCGACCCCAAGGCGTGGGCCGCAGTGGCCAAGAAAGCGGGAATGCGATACGTCGTGTTCACCACGAAGCATCACGACGGGTTCTGCATGTTCGACACCAAGCTCACCGATTACAAGATCACCTCGCCCGAGTTTCCGTTCAGCAAGAACAAGAACGCCGACGTCACGGCGGCTATTTTCAACGCATTTCGGGCGCAGGGCATCGCTGCAGGCGCCTATTTCTCGAAGCCGGACTGGCACTCCCCGTACTACTGGCGTCCCGAGAAATTCGCCGAGGACCGCAATCCCAACTACGATCTGCGCGCGGAGCCCGAGGTGTGGGAAAAGTTCGCGGAATTCGTCTATGGCCAGATCGAAGAGTTGATGACCCGCTATGGCCGGGTCGACATTCTTTGGCTCGACGGCGGCCAGGTGCGGCCTCCGAACCAGGACATCAACATGGAGCGGCTCGTGGCCATGGCGCGGCGTCATCAGCCGGACGTGCTGGTGGTGAATCGCGCAGCCCGGGGATACTTCGAGGATTACCGGACGCCGGAGAACACCGTGCCGAAGGCGCCGCTGCTGGACTACCCTTGGGAAAGCTGCGTCACCATGGCGCAGCAGTGGTCCTACAAACCCAACGACCAATATAAGTCCACGCGGCAACTGATTCAACTGCTCGTGGACGTGGTGGCCAAAGGAGGCAACCTTTTGCTCAACGTGGGTCCGCAGCCGGATGGACGTCTTCCCGCCGAGGCCGTAACCCGCATGCAGGAGATCGGGCAGTGGATGGCGGTCAACTCGGAGGCGATCTACGGCACTCGCGTCGTGGCGCCATACCGCGAAGGGCAATTCGCCTTCACCCGGAAGGGCAACGCCATCTATGCAATATACCTGCCCGGCGAGAAGGAAGAAGCCTTGCCCGCACAGGTGATTGTGCCCTCGCTGAAGTTTCAGCCGGCCTGGAAGGTTGAACTTCTCGGATCAAAGGCGCGGGTCGTGTGGCACGGCGAAGCGGGCGGCGCGCGGATCGACATCCCCGCTTCCGCCCAGAAATCCCCGCCCTGTCGCGACGCGTTTGTCTTCAAGATCACGGGCGCCGGAATCGCGGAGCTCGCGGCTCCGCCCGGCAAGCCAGGCGACTGATATTCCTCACGGCGCAGCAGGTTAGAGAGTCGATTGAACCAGCTCACATCGGCATCCTTCTAAACGAAACGGAGCACGCGTGTCACGGCTTCGGTCAACTGCGCCCAGTTCTGCTCTTCCTCAGCCAACTGCTTGCGTCCGGATGGAGTAATCGAGTAGTAGCGCGCGCGACGGTTGTTTTCTGAAGCGCCCCACTCGGCTCGAAGCCAGCCCGACTGCGTCATTCGGTGGAGAGCGGGATAAAGAGAGCCTTCTTCCAGACGGAGCACGCTCGCGGAAATCTGTTCGATCCGCAGAGTGATCGCGTAACCATGCATACGGCCCTGCGAAGCCAAGGCCTTCAGCACAAGCATGTCGAGTGTTCCTTGCAGGCGATCATTGGTATGCTTGCGCATCCTCTACCTCTAGCCAGCTATGGGGAAAGCATAGCCCACATTCGTCTGAGCGTCAAGCCGAAACCATAAATGCGGGAAGCGAGTGGTCATGGCCTGTGATGACGCCGCTTGAACCTTGCGTCTGGCATTCCGTCCGCGGGATTACAATCGAGGCTTGAAACTCGCACTGATCGGATACGGCAATGTCGGACGGGCGCTGGCGCGGCTCCTGCGGCAAAAGCGCCGCGAATTCCCGTTCACCGTCACGGGCATCCACACCCTGCGCCACGGCACGGCGATCCATCCGGCCGGCCTGCCGCTCCAGCCGGCCTTCGGGCCGCGCGCGGCTTCCATCGAGGAGTTTCTGGAACAGACGCGTGCCGATGTCGCCGTGGAACTCACCACCCTGAACCCCGTGGACGGCGAGCCGGCCATTTCCCACATCCGCGCCGCCTTCGCCTGCGGGATGCACGTCGCCACCGCGAATAAGGGGCCTGTCGCGCATGCCTTCGCCGATTTGTGCGAGGAAGCGGCCCGCGCGGGCGTCGGCTTTCGCTTCGAATCGGCGGTGATGGATGGCGCCCCGGTGTTCAACCTGTGGCGCCACTGTCTTCCCGCAGTGCGCGTGCTGGGCTTCACCGGCTCGCTGAATTCCACCTCCAAGGTGGTCATCGAAACCATGGAGCAAGGCGGCAGCTTCGAAGACGGCATGGCACGCGCGCGCGCCCTGGGAATTACCGAGGCCGACGGCGCCTTCGACGTGGAGGGCTGGGACTCCGCCGCCAAGACCGCGGCCCTAGCCAACGTCCTGATGGATGCGCGCACCACGCCGCAAAAAGTCTCGACGCGGGGCATTACGCGGCTGACCCCGGAGCGCGTGCAGGCCATGGCGCGGCGGGGCAAGACCGTGCGGCTGATCAGCCGCGGCCGGCGCAATGGCGCCGCCGTCTCACTGCGCGTGCGCGCGGAAGTTCTGGACCGGAGTGATATCCTGGCCTCGGCGCCCGGCACTTCCAACGTGATTCTCTTTCACACCGACCTGATGGGCACCTTCGGCACGGTCTCGATCGAGCCCGGCGTGGAGCAGACGGCCTACGGAGTGTTCAGCGACCTCGTGGCGTTTCGTACAGGGAGCGCTTCTTGAACTCACGCCAGCCGGCCGCCCGCGTCAATGAAAATTGTGCGGCTCCGCGGCGGCCCCTGCCTTCAATCCTTCGATCCGCGCGGCTTTCACGGAAACCACGCCGTCCACGTTTTGCAGGACCCCGTCGATCAGCAGGAATGGCTCTCCCAGCACCTGGAACTTATAACGGTCGAAAGTGTCCGGCGCGACGATCGCGTTCATGATGCCGGTTTCGTCTTCCACGCTGAGAAACACGAAGCCCTTGGCCGTGCCGGGCCGCTGCCGTACGATCACCGACCCGGCGATGCGCACCAGGCGGCCGTTCGGAATGCGGGCCAGTTCGCTGGCGCGCACCGCGCCGAGCGCGTCCATCTCCGCGCGGCGCCAGGCCATGGGGTGTCGGCCGATGGTCAGTCCCGTGCCGCGGTAATCGGCCCACAGGCGCTCTTCCTGGTTCATGGGATTGAGCGGCGAGGGCCCGCCCTGGTCTTCCAGCGGCGCCAGCAGCGGACCCACCGGCAGGATGGCGCGCTGGGCCTGCCAGAGAGCGTCGCGGCGATGGCTGCCTGGGTCGAGCGAGTTCAATGCGCCGATCTCCGCCAGCCGGTTGATCTCGTCCTTCCGCAACTCGCGGACCCGCAGGGTCAGGTCGTCCAGGCTGGTGAACGGGCGCGCGCGCACCAGGGCGCGGGCCGATTCCTCGCGCAGGCCCTTGGCGTATCGCAGGCCCAGCCGCAGCGCCGGCCATTCGATGGTGCATTCCCAATCCGATCGGGTCGCATCCACCGGCAATACCCGCAGCCCGTGGCGCTGCGCGTCTTTGATCAGGATCGCGGGCGCATAGAACCCCATCGGCTGGTTGTTCAGCATGGCGCAGGTGAACGCCGCCAGGTAGTGGCACTTCAAATACGCGCTGGCGTACGCCAGCAGCGCGAAACTGGCGGCGTGCGATTCGGGAAATCCGTAGAGGGCGAACGAAGTGATGGAGTGCACGATGGTGTCCTGCACCTTGCCGGTGATGCCGTTGCGCCGCATGCCCTCGCGCAGCTTCACTTCGATTTCGGCCATGCGCTTTTCCGAGCGCTTGAATCCCATGGCGCGCCGCAGTTCCTCGGCCTGGCCGCCCGTAAATCCCGCGGCGATCATGGCCATGCGCAGCAACTGCTCCTGGAACAACGGCACGCCCAGCGTCCGCTGGAGCACCGGCTCAAGCGAGGGGTGCAGGCAGTCCGGAGCCTCCCTGCCCAGGCGGCGGTTGAAATAAGGATGCACCATTTTGCCCACGATCGGCCCGGGACGAATGATCGCCACCTGCACCACGATGTCGTAAAACCGCTGCGGCCGCATGCGCGGCAGCGAGGCCATCTGCGCGCGGCTTTCCACCTGGAACATGCCCACGGTGTCGGCCTTTTGCAGGGCTTCGTAAACCGCCGGATCGTCGGGCGGCAGGTGCGCCAGGTCCACCTCTTCGCCGTATGTTTCGGGAATCAGCTTCAGGGTGTCTTCGATCACCGCCATCATGCCCAGGCCCAGCAGGTCCACCTTGATGATCCCCATATCGGCGCAGTCTTCCTTGTCCCACTGCACCACCACGCGGCCGGGCATGGTCGCCGGCTCGAGCGGCACCACGGAATCGAGCTGCCCCTGGCAGATCACCATGCCGCCCGAATGCTGGCCGAGATGGCGCGGCAGGTCTTGCGCCATCCGGTAAAGCTCGAAAAACTTGCGCACGCGCGGATGGTTCATCTCGAAGCCGGCTTCGCGAAACTGGCGCTCGGCGGTGTCTGACGGGTCCTTCCATTCCCACGCGCGCACCAGCCCGGAGAGCCGCTCCAGCGAGGTGATCTCGAACCCCAGGGCTTTGCCCACTTCGCGCGCCGCCGAACGGCCGCGGTAGGTGATCACGTTGGCGGTCATGGCCGCGCCCAGCTTCCCGAATCGCTGGTAGACGTACTGAATGGCGCGCTCGCGCTTGTCGCCGCTGGGGAGATCGATATCGATGTCGGGCCACTCGCCGCGCTCTTCGGAGAGGAAGCGCTCGAACAGCAGGTCCATGCCCACCGGGTCCACCGCGGTGATCTGGAGCGCGTAGCACACCGCGCTGTTGGCGGCCGATCCGCGGCCCTGCGCCAGGATGTCGTTCTCGCGGCAGAACCGCACGATGTCCCACACGATCAGGAAATAGCCGGGCAGGTTGAGCTTCTCGATCAGCGCCAGTTCGCGCTCGATCTGCCGCCGCGCGCGCTCGTGATACGGCTGGTAGCGGCGGCGCGCGCCCTCATCCGCCAATTTGCGGAGGAGCGACATCTGCGACTCGCCTTCGGGAACCGGGTAGCGCGGAAATTCGTAGCCCAGGTCGGCCAGTGTGAACTGGAGCCGCGACGAGATCTCGAGCGTATTGGCAATTGCCTCCGGAAGATCGGCGAAGAGGCGCGTCATCGCCGCGGGAGTTTTGACGTGGCGCTCCGAGTTGCGCTCCAGCAGCCGCCCCGCGTCGGCCAGGGTCGTATGGTGCCGCACGCAGGTGAAAACGTCGAGCAGTTCGCGCTGCGGAGGGGTGGCATGGGCCACGCCGTTGGTGGCCACCAGCGGAATGCCGAGCCCGCGCGCGCGCTCCACGATATCCTGGTTGCGCGCCTCTTCATCGCGGTGGTAGTGCCGCTGGAGTTCGGCGTAGACCTGCGAGCGGCCGAAAATGTCGAGCAGCCGCTCATCCGGGTGGCGCGTGATGCAAACCAGTCCGCGGGAGAACTCCCCCAGCTCTTCGAGCGTGGCCGCGCCTTCCCCCTTCTTGGCGCGCAGCTTCATGCGCGTGACCAGGCGGCACAGGTTGCGGTAGCCTTCGCGCGTTTCCACCAGCAAGGGGTAGCTGACGCCGTTGGTGCAGGTGATTTCCGAGCCGATGTGCGCGCGCACGCCCGCCTTCTTCGCCGCCATGTGGAATCGCGGGGCGCCGTAGACGCCGTTGCGGTCCATGATGGCCATGGCCTGCATGCCGGATTCGGCGCATGCGCCGGCCAGTTCCTCGGGCACCGAAGCGCCTTCGAGGAAGCTGAAAGCCGAGCGGGCGTGGAGTTCGACGTACCGCTCCTCAGTCATAACTGCCCTCCACGAACCACCCCTTCGGGCCGCAATAGAGACGATAGAGTGCGCCGTCCGAGAGCGCGATGTCCCATTCGTCGCGCGACCAGGGGTCGGTGGTCCACCAGTCGCCCGATGTGCGCCAGGGGCCGCCGAGGTCCACCACTTTGCCGCGAATGCCGCCGGCCTCGACGAAGCTTGGCTGGCCGGAGGCGAGTGCCACGCGCGCGGCCCGCGGCGGGCGGAAGATGCGCAGGGCCAGCCGGGTTGGGTACGTGCATGCCTTGCCCGGCCGGGCGCGGCCGAAATCCGTCATGCGGAAGGCGTCCGGACGGTGTGTGTCGATCGGTTCCGGCGAGCCTGCCCTGCCTTCGCCCACGATCGCTTGGATGCGCGCCAGGGTCAGTTCCAGCTTCACCGGCTCCGGCGCGGCGAGGAGGAACAGCCCGCTCTGCGCCGCCTGCGGCTTCACCGGGTTCACCCCCATCCACACGTGCACGATCGGTGCCGCGGGAGGATGCGCTGTCAGGTCCAGTTGCAGCAGTTTCAGGAATGCTTTGGTGTCCAGCGAAGGAACCGGAAGGCGCAGCGTGCGTTCGTGCGTCGCGCGGTTCTCGAGCTTCAGGCGCAGGCGCAACTCGTCGGTTGCCAGGGCCCGCGTGGCCAGGCGCGTCGCCAGGCCGTTCAGCAGCCGCGCCAACAGAAACGCCAGCGGCTCCAGCAGCTCCACCGGGTGCTCCAGCTCGATGTCGTCTTCAAAATGGAGCGGATCTTCGATCGGCACGAGCTTGCGCTCCGCTTCCCCGCGCGCCAGTTCGCGCAAGCGCAATCCTTCGCTGCCGAGCCGCTCGGCGATGCCCAGCGGGGGGAGTGCCGCCAGGTCCTGGAATCGGCGGATCCCCCAGCGCTCCAGGGTCTCCTGCAATTCGGGGGAAGGAGCCAGCAGCGCGAGCGGCAGGGGGCCGAGAAACTTGGCTTCGTCGCCGTGCGGGATGATGCTGACGCCGGGGAACCCGCGCGCGGCGCAGATGGCGGCATCGGGATTGGATGCCATCGCGATCGCGATCGCCGGCTCGGAGGGCGCCCCTGTCTGGAGTTCGGCGGCTCGCCGGGCCATGGCGGCGGCCACATCCTGCACCCACAAGTCGCCCCGCCCGAAAAGCCGCCCGAGACCCGCGGCGTCCAGCGTGACCGTGTCCGCCGCGGTCTGTTCCACCGTCGGCGAAAACTCGAAGGCCAGCGCCGTCAGATTGCCTTTGCCGTGAAGACTGGCGAACATACGGTGCGGGGCGCCCTTCGGGCCCGGTGAGAGTCGATCCGTACAACCATGCTTCGCAGCAGGCGCGCCGTATTCCGCGCGCCCGACCACGCGATCCGCTCGCGCCTGCATTCCAGCATCAGCGAGGCGCACGTTTTGGCGTTGGATTCCAGCGCCACCGTCACCAGGACGGTGGGAGTATTCTCCACCGCCCGGCGCAGCCGGAACCAGGAGGTGAGCGAAATGCGGCGTGCCGCCGTCGTATCGCCGAAGTCCATCGCCACCAGGCCGAAGCCGCCGCCCTGGATCAGCAGGTCGCCTGCCTGGAGCGCGTGCTCGGCGCTGTGGCCGCAGCGAACCCAAAGCAGGCGGTCGAGCCGGACCCCTGCCGCGGTGGCCGATCCGGGGTCGAACGTGTCCTCGGCATCCACCAGGGCGCAGAATTCGTCGCGCGCGGTGGCTTCCGCCAGGATGGCAACCAGCAGGCTGGTGCGCCCCGAAGAAGGCGGTCCGAAGATTTCGGTGAGGCCGCCGCGCGGAAGACCGCCCGTAGCGCTGTCGACCTCGGAGACGCCCGTCCGGACGCGTTCGGGAGCGGGCCGCGATTGCCAGTCGAGCGGTCCGCCCAGAAGGGATTCGAACTGGTTTTGGAGGACGGCGGCCTGCATCGAATTTCGCCTTTTATTCGCCTAAACTTGATTTATACATGATTCCGCCCGCCGATGCAAGACCAAACAGGAGCCTGGATGGCCGCAGATCAACGCCGATTGAAAACACTGGGATTATCCGCGTTGATCGGCGTACATCTGTGGCTCAAAGTCTTTCTTGCGTCAGATTTCGAGGCGATTCAGCGTACTCGCCGGTCCACGAACCTGCCGCCGGCTCTCCACCAGAGGCCGGTTCAGGAAATCGAGGAACGGAGTCATGACGCGGAAGCGCTGGAGGATTTCCGGCAGCAGTTTCGGAGTGGTCGCCAAACCCGGGTCGAGCATGGTGTAGAACAGCCATTGCTTGTAGCGCACCAGGTCGGCGGCCGGATGATCGGCGCAGAACCCTTTGGGTACGCGCGCGAGCTGATCGCCCTGCAACTCGCCCACCAGCGTTCGCAGCGTCCGCTTGCCGGCGATCGCCCGGAATTCCTCATGGTTCCCGGCCAGGTGATTGCGAATCAGGCGCAACTCATCCGGGCCCGGCATATAGACCCCGCCGGCGACTTCGATCTCCTCCGGGGAGACGCTGAAATAGAAGCCGGCGGACCCGTGCTTCGCCATGCCGCGCCGCGGAAACACTGCCGCGATGTGCGTCTTGTAAGGCGTCTTGTCCGGGCTGAAGCGCGTGTCGCGATAGATGCGATAGATTGCCTCCCCCGGCTCGCGCACGTAGGCCGGAGCGAACCGCATCATCCCGCCGTTCACCGCGCCCACCAGTTCCATCATGGGCGCCTTCACATGCTCGTCGTAGATGTGTTTGCGCGGCTGAAACCACTCCCGCCGGTTGTTCCTTTTCAGAGACCGGAAGAACTTCATGCCCTCGTCGGGAAACCCGCTGAATGCCGGCTCCATGAACGCCTCCTCAGACCGTCAGCCGCAACGCCGCCTGAATCACCCGTGGCGCCAGCGCACGAGCGTATGATACACCGAATACGGCCAGGCCGTTTGCGTTCCCCTCGCCCATATGCCTGCTTCAGCCCCGATTCGCGGTTAGTATCCTGGTTGGCAACCGCGTACCTCGAAGATTTCACAGTGCTTCTCAACGGCGGAACGTCGCGCCGCAGCACCGCCCTACTCAGAACACCTTGGGACTTCTCCGCATGAGTCCGTCGTGAGTCGTATGTCAGATCTGATTCCGGGTGTAACAGTGATGATACAGATCACTCCGGAGTGCCCCGCCGGCGTGGACCCGCTCATGCGCGGCGTGACTGCTGAAGACGGCTCCATAAAAAAAGATGCAACTCCCGGGATGAAAGGATGGCGCCTGGGTATATACTAAATGGTGAATCGGACCCGGAATTCCGATATATTAATTCCGGATAACGTAACGCTCTGGGAGGAGCATGATAATGTCTCGCATTGTGACAGTTATTGCGCTGGTCCTTTTGTCGGCCTCCGCGATCTTCGGGCAAGCCGTTGCCATCGGCAGCGTCAGCGGTTTGGTTACGGATCAGTCTGGCAGCTCTGTTCCGGGCGCCACCGTGCAGATGACGGAGACGCTCAAAGGGACCGTCCACACCACGGCCACCAATTCCGAAGGCCGCTACAACTTCCCCAACCTGCCGACCGGACCGTATCGCATGGAGGTGCAGGGGAATGGCTTCAAGAACTATGTGCAGACCGGCATCATCCTCGAGGTGGCGGAAAACGTTACCCAGAACGTCCAGTTGCAGGTGGGCGCGATAACCGAGACCGTCGAAGTGGCGGCCGGCGCCAGTATGGTCGAGACCAAGGATTCTTCGATATCCCAGGTCATCCAGGAGCAACGCATCGTGGATCTGCCGCTCAACGGCCGCAATCCCGCCTCCTTGCTCATGATCTCGGGACTCGCTACCTCCTCGATGACCCTGAACGGTGGCGATCTGACGGGTAGCAAGAACATCCAGGGATCCAACGGCTCCGGCCAGTATTCCGTTGCCGGCGGCGCGGCCAACGGCGTGAACTTCCTGCTGGACGGCGGCGATAATAATGACGCCTTCAGCAACGTAAACCTCCCCATTCCGTTTCCGGATGCCGTTCAGGAATTCAGCGTGCAGACCAGCGGCCTGCCCGCCCAATACGGCCTGCACCCCGGCGGCGTGGTCAATATCGTGACCAAGTCGGGAGCCAACGCCTTACACGGCGATCTCTTCGGGTTCCTGCGCAATGGCGATCTCAACGCGCGCACGGAAGGAACCCTGGTGCGCGATACCTTGAAGCGCAGTCAGTACGGCGGCACCGCGGGTGGACGGGTCATTCGCGACAAAGTGTTCTTCTTCGCCGGCTACCAGGGAACCCGGCAGCGCAGCGATCCGGCAACCAATACGGCCTATGTCCCCACTACGGCCGCGCTCAGTGGCGACTTCAGCGTGCTGGATGGAGCCAAGTCGAGCGGCGGTTGCCTCACTACCGCGAGAGCATTGAAGGACCCCAACGGCAACCCGTATCCCGGCAACAAGATCCCCGTTTCCACTTTCGATCCCGCCGGCCTGAAACTGGCGTCCACTTACCTCCCCTCTACTTCCGATCCTTGTGCCAAAGTTCTTTTCGGCTATCTCACCAATAACCCCGACGACCAGTGGATCGGCAGAGTCGACTACGCCGTAAGCAGTAATCATGCCTTCTACGCGCGTTACTTCATTTACGATTTCACGGCCCTGTCGCTGTTCGATGGCCATAACGCTTTGACTACCGGAACCCCCGGCAACAAGGACCGTTCCCAGACCTTCACCATAGGTGACACTTATACCCTCAGCGCTACCTCGGTCAACTCGTTTCACGTCACCTTCGACCGGCGCCGCGACGACCGGTCGTCCGCTTCCAACCTGTTTAGCCCGAAAGACCTCGGCGTCAACATGTTCATCAACACCCCGAACTACACGCAGCTCAGCGTCAGCAGCTACTCGGGAGGCGGGTTCAATATCGGTTGCGGCACCTGCGCCCTGGCCAATTTTGACATCAACACTTACCAGGTGGCCGACGATTTCACTCTCATCCGCGGCCGGCACCAGATCGCTCTCGGCTTCGATGGCCGCAAGGATCAATTCAATTCCTATAACAACCAGCAGTCCAACGGTCAGTTCACCTTTGGCGGCGCCACCACCGGCGACGGTCTGGCGGACCTGCTGATCGGCCGCTTTTCCGGCTTGACCGACGGTAATGTGATCTCCGATTACCTGCGCCAGACGGTGGTCGCCGCTTACGTGCAGGATGCCTTCCACGCCACGCCCCATTTCAGCATCAACCTCGGCGTCCGATGGGAGCCCTCCGTGCCGTCCTACGACAAGTACGGGCGCGGCAACCAGTTCAGTTGGCCCCTCTTCCTCCAGAATTGGCATAGCTCGGAGTTTCCAGGCGCCCCGGCGGGCCTCATCTTCTCCAAGGATACCGCCCAGGACCCCTACGGCAACGCCTTCACCGCGGCGCACTGGGCCACCTTTTCGCCCAGGCTCGGCTTGGTTTATGATCCCAAAGGCGACGGCAAACAGACCATTCGCGCGTCCTTCGGCCTGATGCACGATACCACCGAGCTGTTCTATCCCGAGCGTTGGACCACCAACGCGCCGTACGTCTCTTCGCTTACCCTGGCAAGCGGACAGTTCTCCAATCCCTTCGCGAGTTACGTTTCGGCGACCGGCGCAATTGGCGACCCGTTCCCCGGCGCCGCGGTCTTTCCCAATCAGGGCACTTACATCAGTGTCCCGCCCAACATGCGCGTCACTTACATGATGCAGTGGAACCTCAGTTATCAGCGCCAGTTGGGCAGGGATTGGCTCGTGACGGCGAACTATCTGGGTAATGCCTCCCGGCACATCTGGGGCTCGATTGATGTCAACTATGCGGTCCCCATTGCCGGCGCTACCACGTCGAACACCAATAACCGCCGCATCACCTATCTGGTCAACCCTACGACTGGTCAAGCCTATTCCGATATCCAGCAGACCGACGACGGCGCCAACTCCGAGTATCACGGCCTCCTGGTCAGGGTGGATCACCGCTTTGCCCATCACTTTACGATGGGGACCACTTACTCCTGGAGTCACTGCGTCAGTTCCTGGGATTTCGCGGGAGAACTGGCGGGCACGGTCTACCAGAATCCTACCAACCGCGCCACGGGAGAGCGCGGCAATTGCGGGTTCGACCACCGCCAGGTCTTCAACACAACCTTGGTAGCCCTCAGCCCCGGCTTCGGCAATGGCGCTGTCATGCGGATCACCAAGGATTGGCAGGTCTCCCCGCTCGCCAGCATGTTCACCGGCAACCCCATCCAGATCACCGACGGGAAGGATATCTCCCTCAGCGGACAGAGCCTGGACCGGCCTGACGTGATCCTGCCCACCCAGGTGTACCCCGGCCAAAAGACCCCGCTGGAATATTTCAACCCCGCCGCGTTTCAATGCGCCGGCTCCAACGCCGCCTGCACCGTTTCGACCGGCCTGTTCGGCAACCTCGGGCGGAATGCCGTCTACGGACCTAGCCAGGTCAGTTGGGACATTGCCTTGAGCCGCCGGTTCCCCATCCGCGAGCGGTGGAAGTTCGAGTTCCGCGCCGACTTCTTCAACCTCTTGAACCACGGCAACTGGAACTCTCCCACCACCAGTGTCACCAGCGGGACCTTCGGCCAGGTCACCAGCTTCGGCTCTCCGAGGCTCATCCAGATGGCCGTGAAGTTGTTCTTCTAGGCAACAGGGGCAGGGCTCCCGCGAGCCTTGCCCCGCGTCATTCGTATATCGAGGCCACCGTCGGATCGACTTTTGCCGCTCGCCGCGCCGGGATCAGGCACGCCGCGATCGCGACCGCGGCAAGCAATCCCGCGACCGTCGCGTACACGCCTGGATCGACCGGGCTCACGGCATAAAGCTGGGTTCGAAGATAGCGCGAGAGCCACAGCGCCGCGCCAAGGCCCGCCGTTATCCCCAACGCGATCACCAAGCCCCCCTGCCGCAAGATCAGCCGCGCCACGTCGGCGGGCCGCGCCCCCAGCGCCATCCGCACGCCGATCTCCGCCGTGCGCTGGCTGACGGAGTACGAAATCACGCCGAAAATGCCGATCGACGCGAGCAGCAGCGCCACTCCGGCGTAGGCTCCCAGCATCGCCGTGACGAGCTGTCGAAACCGGGATTGCGCCGCCAGAATCTCTTCGAAACTGTGCACCGGCCACACCGGCTGGTCTTTGTCCACTTGCCGAATCGCGCGGCGAATCGGATTCACCATCTTCAGCCACCACGCCGGTGATTTCGCCCGTCCGCTGGATCGACGGGATGCGCAGATGTCGTCCGATCGGATCGCGCCCGTTGAAGTATCTCCGCGCCAGTGTCTGGTTGATGACGGCTACGTAGGTTCCGTCCGGTCGCGTTCGCTGAACACGCGGCCTTTGAGCACGGGAATCCGCATGGCCGAAAAGAAATCCGGGTCCGCGAAGTTCAGCAGCGCTCGCGGGCGCTTGGCCGGGGGATGGTAGATATTCTACCCGAAATTCCGTCAAACCGGGCAGACGGCCTTCCAAGGGTTTGGTTTGGCATCCCGGCAGTCCCGGCCCCTTCGGCCGACGCCGGCACTGGTTTCAATAGCCCTTTTGAGCTAGTACAACCTGCTTTTTTTCTTCGATTTGCCCTACATGACGCAGTAAACTTTCGTAAGCATTGACTGCCAAACCCTGGACGTCCATGATCCGTTCAGGAGCAAACAAGTGCATCACATCCTGCGGTTCTTGAAGGACGAAGAAGGCCAGGACCTTATCGAGTACACGTTGCTTATGGCATTTGTGGCGCTGGCGTCGGCGGCGCTCTTCCTCGGTGCCGGGGGCAGCATCAGCGGCATCTGGAGTACCAGCAACAGTCAGCTTGCCGCGGCTAATACGTCGGCCAGCTAGCGTGGCGCAGGCACTCGTGTCGGGGCACTCTCTGGGTCCGTCCCGGCTCGTCGGGACGCCCGGGTTTTTTCATCTTCCGTTGCCTGGCTGTCTGCCGTTCAATGGGCCGACTGAGACTGCTGTGCCATCTTGGCCATGGCCTCTTGCATCCGTTTCGACATCTCTGCCGGGGTGACATCTTCTTTGTGAGTCGCCACCGACCAGGAGTGCCCGAACGGATCTTTCAGCCTGCCGTAGCGGTCGCCCCAAAACATGTCGGCGAGCGGCATTTCGACCTGAGCGCCGGCCGAAACGGCCTGGCTGAAGACTGCGTCCGCGTTTTCTACGTAGAGGAAGATGCCACCTGAGGTGCCGCCCAACGATTGCGGAGACCGGCTGCCGGCGCCGGGCATCTCGTCCGCGAGCATAATCATGGAATCGCCGATTTTGATTTCCGCGTGTGCGATCTTTCCGTCCGGACCGTCCATGCGCACCACCTCCTGCGCGCCGAACGCACGTTTGTAAAAATCGAGTGCGCGCGCGGCGTCGTGAAGTGTCAGATATGGCGTTACCGAACGGTAACCTTTGGGAACGGGTTTTACGCGAGTGGGCACTTTCAAGCCTCCTGATTTGGATTATTCGACCAGTCTAGCTCCGCTGCCGCCAGGCACTCGGTGATGAAACATCCGTTGGATGCCCGTCCGGTTCGGCATCGGTGTCAAATTTCGCAAACTCTCCCCCAATCCCCCCCGCCCGGCAACCCCTGGCGCCAGCCAACGGATTTTGCCAGACTGGGAGGGAACCTGAAATCCAGATTTTCGGAGGTTGTGATGCGGCAACTCGGTCGGGCCGTTTCCCTCGCGGCCCTCTGCTCATTTCTTCATGCGGCAGCCGCCATTCACGTCGTACGCTACAGCATCCAGGCGCGCCTCGACACCGGCCAGAAGGCCATCGACGGCCACGAAACCTTGACCTGGCGCAACGATTCGCCCGACGTCGTCCGCGAGCTGCGCTTTCATCTCTACCTGAACGCTTTCCAGAACGAGAAATCCACCTTCATGCGCGAATCCGGCGGCCAGTTGCGCGGCGACAAGATTCCCAAGGAAGGCTGGGGGTACATCGATGTGCGCAAGATGCAGGTGGCCGGTGGCCCCGACCTCGCCGGCGCCATCCGCTTCATCCACCCCGACGACGACAATGCCGACGACCGGACCGTTGCTTCGGTGGCCTTGCCCCAGCCCGTCAATCCCGGACAGAGCATCACCCTCGATATCGACTTCCTCTCCAAGCTGCCCAAGGTGTTCGCGCGCACCGGCGTCCACAACGATTTCTACCTCGCGGGCCAGTGGTTCCCCAAAATCGGCGTTTACGAAAAGGCCGGCGACCGCTACGCCAAACAGGGCGGGTGGAACTGCCACCAGTTTCACGCCAACTCGGAATTCTACGCCGACTACGGCGAATTCGACGTCGCCATCACCGTCCCATCCTCCTTTGTCGTTGGCGCCACCGGCGTCCAGCAAAGCCGCGCCGACGATCCCCAGCGCCATGAATCCACCTACCGCTTCACGCAGCAGGACGTCCACGATTTCGCTTGGACCGCATCCCCCAAGTTCATTCGCGTCGAGCGCCAGTTCGATCCGTCGCGCGAAGTCTCCGCCGCCGAGCTCGCCGCCGTGGCCACCCTCGTGGGGAAGAGCACGGCGGAAGTTGCCCTCAAGCCCGTCCGCATGATCCTGCTGATCCAGCCCGAGCATCGCGAGCAGATCGACCGCCACTTCCGCTCGCTGATCAACGGGCTGAAATGGTTCGGCCTGTGGTATGGCGCCTATCCCTACGAGACCATCACCGTGGTCGACCCGGAGTTCGGCGCGGGCGGCGCCGGAGGCATGGAGTATCCTACCTTTATTACCGCCGGAACCGCGTGGCGCGCGGCGGAGCGCGAGTCCAATCCCGAAGAGGTCATCATCCACGAATTCGGCCACCAGTATTGGTACGGCATGGTGGGGACCAACGAGTTCGAGGAATCGTGGCTCGACGAAGGCTTCAACACTTACTCCACCGGCAAGATCATCGACCAGGTCTACGGCCCCGTAGTTCCGCCGATTCGTTTCCTCACCTTTCCGCTCGCCGGCCTTCTCGGATATCCCACGTACACGCAGGATGCCTTCAACCGGATCTTGTACCTGGACTATCGGAAGGTCGATCCCGTGGTCCGCAACGCGTGGTCCTACTACGACTCGACGAGCTACGGCATCAACTCTTACATGCGCCCCGCCACCCTGCTGCGCACCATGGAGTTTTACCTGGGCGCGCCCGTGATGGCGCGCGTCATGCGTACCTGGTTCGAACGATACCGCTTCCATCACCCCACCTCGCTCGATTTCGAAAAAGTCGTGAACGAAGTGTCGGGCAAGGACATGAGCTGGTTCTTCGACCAGTTCGTCTTCGGCACCAACGCCCTGGACTACCGCGTGGACAGCGTGGAGTGCGATCCCGAGCCCGTCCGGCGCGGCCTGTTCCTCGAGGATGGCCGCCGCGTCGCCGTGACCGACGACGACGTGCGGAAAATCGAAAGGGACCGCTCCAAAAAGAAGGAGCCCGTCCAGTACCGGATTGTCGTCAAGCTGGTTCGCGAAGGCGAGGTGGTTTTCCCGGTGGAGGTGAAGATGACGCTGGACAATGGCGAGGTCCTCCAGCAGCAGTGGGACGGGCGCGACCGCTGGGTGAAATACGAGTTCTTGAAGCCTTCCAGGATGAAGCGCGTGGAGATCGATCCCCAAAGAAAGGTGCTGCTCGATTCGAGCTTCCTGAACAATAGCTGGGTCGCGGACCCCGCTCCGTTGCCCTTCGTAAAATGGTTTTCTGACCTGCTCTTCTGGAGCCAGATGGTGCTGCCATGACTGCCTCGTCCGCGTTGCTCGCCGGCATCCGGAGCCTGAACCGCCGGAAGCGCCTGTGGTTCTGGTTCTACGGCGTCACCACCCTCTGGGCGCTGGCCATCGTGGGCCCGGTGATGGCCCTCCTGTTCGCCTCGCTGGGCCAGAGCGCCTGGGCCGAACAGATGTCGGCTAATTTCGACCTCCAATACCTGGCCGAGCTGGTGCTCGCGAAAAGCGCGCTGGCATTCACCCCGCTGTTAGGCGCCATGATGGCGGTGGCCCTGGTGGCGGCCGTCGCTCACCTGTTCCTGCTCGGCGGCGCGCTCCACCTATTCTGGTCGGGCGAAGAGTTTTCCATGGCCGCGTTCTTCCAGGGATGCGGGCGCCATTTCTGGCGCTTCGTCCGACTTGCGCTGGTGTCCGCGCTGTTCTACGCCGCCGTGTTCATCTTGAATTCGATGCTCTCGCGCGCCGGCAACAAGATCTGGGGCGAAGGCTCCGAGCAGACGCCGCTGGTGTATTGGAGCTGGTTCCGCGTGGCTCTGCTGTTCGCGCTGTGCGGTCTGGTGGGCCTGGTCTTCGATTATGCGCGCATCCGCCTAGTCGCCACCGATAGCACGAAAGCCTTCCGCGCTGCCGGCGCCGCGATCCGCTTCGTCTTTTCGAACTTCGGCAGGACGGCGCGGTTGTACGTGGCCGTCTGGGCTATCCTGCTCGTGTTGCTGGCCGTGTATCGCGGCGTGGCGGGCATCATCGGGCAAGCCGCGCTCAGCCTCGTGGTGCTGCTCTTCCTCGTGCGGCAGGCGATGGTGTTGGCGCGCGTCTGGGTGCAGTTGCTCTTCTATTCCAGCCAGGCGGAGATGTATCGCTCGCTGATGCCGATTCCGGAGCCTGTAGCGGTGGCCGCCGCCCCCGCCCCCGAAATCGCCGAAATTCCCGAGCCCACCGAAGCCCCTGCGCTCCCTGCGGAGACGCCCGTCGAGCCGGAAGCCCCGCCTACCACGCCAGAGCCAGAGCCGCAGTCCGAGGGTCCGCCGCTGCACTGACCGTCCCCGTCGCCAGGTCCACCAGGATTGCCGCGCTGCTGTTCATCGACCACGGGCGTTGCATCGCCACCTTGTGGCCGCGCCGCATCAGCTCGTCTCGCACCGCGTCGGGAATGCGGCTCTCCAGCGAGAGATCGCCCGGGTACATGGTGTGCGGGAACGGCGAAGCCGGAAAACTGCGCGTAGTCCAGCGCGGCGCCTCGATGGCCTGCTGCGCGTTCATGCCGAAGTCCACGATGTTCAGCAGCGTCTGGATGGTGCGCATGCATTGGTCGTCGCCGCCCGGGCTGCCCGTCACCAGGAACGGCTTGCCGTTCTTCAGCACCAGCGTCCCTTGCAGCGTGCTGCGCGGCCGCTTCCCCGGCTCCAGCGCGTTGGCGTGGCCGGGCGTCAGCGAGTAGTAGTCGCCGCGGCAGTTCAGGATGAAGCCCAGGTTGCCCATCACCACCTTGGTGCCGAAGGCGCTGTGCAGGCTCGGCGTGAACGAGATCATGTTGCGTTCCCGGTCCACCACCGCGATGTAACTGGTGTCCCCGGTGTGATCGGCGCTCCCCCGCACGGTCACATCCCGCGGCCGCTCCACCGGCCGGTAATCCGGCCCCGCATACGCCGCCACGTCCCCCGGCCGGAATTCCAGCGACGCCTTTCCGGCCGCGATCAGCTTGCGCCGCTCGGCCGCATAATCCTTCGAGAGCAGGCCCTGGTACGGAATCTGGATGAAGTCCATGTCGCCCAGGTACGTGTCCCGATCCGCCATGGCCAGCTTGATCGCCTCGGCCGACGTGTGGATGTAGTCCGCCGAGTTCAGCCCCATCTTCTTCAGGTCGTAGCCCTCCAGCAGGTTCAGCGCGATCAGCTCCGCCGGGCCCTGGCTGGCCGATGCGTTCTTGTACACCGTGTAGCCGCGATAGTTCACCGATACCGGCTCTTCCACCTTGGCCGTGTAGCTGGCGAAATCCTCATAGCGGAACAGGCCGCCGTTTTCTTCCGAGAACTTGGCCATCTCGCGCGCGATGTCGCCTTTGTAAAAGCGGTCGCGGGCGGCCTTCAGCGCGGCCTGCCGTCCCCGCGGCGCGGCTTCCTTCTCGGCCTCCACCAGCCGGCGCAGCGTCCGCGCCAGGTCCGCATTCTTCCAGACCTGCCCGTCTTCCCAGCGCTTGCCATCGGGAGGGGCGTAAAGACGGGCGCTGGTCGGATACTTCATCAGGGCCGCCGAATTCAGCATCCGCCCCAGCGGGACCCCGCGCTCGCACAGTTCGATGGCCGGAGCCAGCAGCTCGCCGAAGCTCTTCGTGCCCCACCGCGAAAGCAGGATGTACCAGGCGTCCACCACCCCCGGCACCGTCCCCGAGAGCAGCGAGTCGTTCACCGGAATCTTGCCGTCCTTGTTGGCCTTGTACCACTCGATGGTGGCCAGCTTCGGCGCGGTCCCCTCGGCGTTGAGCGAGAACACCTTCTTCTGTTTGGCGTCGTAGATCAGCAGCACGGCGTCGCTGCCCACGCCGTTCATGTTGTTGTTCACCACCCCCAGCACGGCCTGGCCGGCGACGATGGCATCGAACGCATTCCCGCCCGCGCCCAGGACGTGCTCCGCGGTCAGCGTGGCCTGCGGCATCATCGAGGCTGCGGCATACTCGGTGCCGCGGGCCAACGTCTTCATGGTCTGGTTGGCCTGCGGCGGCGGTGTCTCGCCGTCACCGCTGTCGGCCTGTGGCGAGCGCGTCTGCGCACTGAGCACGATAGCGGCGATTACCGCTATCCATGCGAGGACTGCTTTTCGGGCCATGGCCCCTCCTGCGACGCCAGTATCTCAAAATGGCGCGCGCGGAGCCAACTGGGGTGTCCGCTGCCTCCCGCAACCCTACCGCTGCGCCATCGCCACGATGTGGCTGCGCCGGTTCTTCTGCCAGCAGTTTTCGTCCGACTCCGTGCAGACCGGCTTCTCCTTGCCGTAGCTGACCACGTGAAGCTGGTCGCCCGGTATTCCCACCTGCACCAGGTAGCTCTTCGCGGCCTCGGCCCGGGCCTCGCCCAGCGCCATGTTGTACTCCGCCGAGCCGCGCTCGTCGCAGTGGCCTTCAATCGTCAGCCGATAAGTCGGATAATCCTTCAGGATGTCCCGCAGTTCGGTCGAATCGGCCTCCAGCGCTCGGATGGCATCCGGGCGCAGCGTATGTTTGTCGTAATCGAAATACGCGTCCTCGATTCTCGCCAGAAGCTGATCGATACGCGCTCGGGTCTCGGCGTTCGGATAGCTCGGACGGCGGGTCTCCGCAACGGGAGCCGGTGTGCTCACCGCGCGCTCGACCTGAGCGGCCGCCGGCCTGCTCGGCGCGGGAGCCTCGGACGACGGTGGGGGCGGCGGGGGCGGGGCAACCGCCACCTTCTTCTTCGCACACCCGACGGCCGTCAGCGCCAATGCCGCGGCCGCTACCAGGATCGTCTCGCGAAAATGTCTCATCTCTACCCTCCAATTCCTACATTCCGACGGCCCGCCGTGGAACGCTATCCTGTGCGGACAGTATTCGCGCCGCCGCCCGTTTGACTACACTAAAAGAAGGAGGGCGTTTGCGCCAGTCCGGTAACTCCGCGCGCCCCAGGACCCCCTGGCTCGGCCTCTGGCTCGGCTTCGGCGGCCTCTTGGTGTGCATCGTCGGCGCGGCCGCTGGCACCCTGCTCGAGCTCGACCGCGTCCGCCATGAGGAGTCCGTCAGCCGCAGAGCCTTCTTCGATCGCCTCCGCTCCCTGGATCAGATCCGTTCCGAGATTTACCTCTCCGGAACCTACATCCGCGATTTCCTCCTGTCTCCGGACCCGGCCGCCCAGACCTCGCGCCTCGCCGCCCTGCAACACGAAAGCCTCACCGTGATCCAGGCCTACTCGCGCGCCCTTTCGCCCGAGGAGCGCGAGCCCTTCCAGGCCCTCGAATCCGAGATCGAGGCCTACTGGGGCGTGCTCGACCGCACCGCCGAATGGACCCCCGAAGAGCGCAACCGCCTTCGCGATTCCTTCTTCTACGACGAGCTCGTCCCGCGCCGCAGCGCCATGCTCCAGATCGCCGACCGTATTGCCATCGCCAACGAGCGCGCCCTCAACCGCGCCGAGGCGCAATTGAACGCCTCCTCCGCGCGCCTCCGCAAGTCCCTGTTGGCCACCTTCGCCGGGACCCTGATCGGCGGCCTCATCCTGGCCCTGTTCACCATCAGCCGCACCCTGCGCCTCGAACGCGAATTGGAACGCCGCCTGGAAGAGAACACCCGCGCCCGCGCCGACCTCCAGGAGCTCTCCGCCAAGCTCCTCCGCGCCCAGGAAAACGAGCGCCGTTCCCTGGCCCGCGAGCTCCACGACGAAGTCGGCTCTTCGCTTTCCGCCATCCTCATGGAAGCCGGCAGCGCCGAATGCGCCGACGAGCTGCCCGAAGCCCGCGAGCACCTCGCCGCCGTCCGCACCCTCGCCGAAAAGACCGTCAATGAGGTGCGCGACCTCGCCCTCCTCCTCCGCCCCTCCATGCTCGACGATTTCGGACTCGTCCCCGCCCTCAACTGGCACGCCCGCGAAATGACCAAGCGCACCGGCCTGAACGTGGTCCTCTCCGCCGATGACGCCGCCGACGAGCTGCCCGACGAACACAAGACCTGCATCTACCGCCTGGTGCAGGAAGCCGTCAACAATTCCGCCCGCCACGCCAACGCCCACAACGTGGAAGTCGACGTCCGCCGCAATAACGGTTGCGTCCTCTTCAGCGTCCGCGACGATGGCGCAGGCTTCGACACCCGCTCCGTGCGCGGCCTCGGCCTTCTCGGCATGGAGGAGCGCGTCCGGCGCTTGGGCGGGCGCCTGAAAATCGATTCCCGGCCGGGCCGCGGCACCAGCATTTCCGCCGAGCTGCCCGTCAACGAAACCCAATCGGGGAACGGACACGATGCCCATCCGCATCCTCTTGGCTGACGATCACACCGTGGTGCGCGACGGCCTGCGCGCGTTGCTCGAGAAGCAGGCCGACATGACCGTGGTCGCCGAGGCCGCCGACGGCCGCGACAGCGTGCGCCTCGCCGAAGAGCAATCCCCCGACGTCGTCCTCATGGATATCGCCATGCCCAACATGAACGGCATCGAGGCCACCCGCCGCATTCTCGCCGGCAATCCCCGCACCGCCGTCGTGATCCTCTCCATGCACCAGGACGAAAGCTACGTCCTGCGCTCCCTCAAGGCCGGCGCCAAAGGCTATCTCCTCAAGGACTCCCTGCGCTCCGACGTCATCGAGGCCATTCGCGCCGTCTTTCAGGGCCGCTCGTTTTTCACCCGCAAGGTCGGCCGCATTCTGCAGGAAGACTACATGCGCCAGCTCGAACGCCGAGGCCTCGACGACAGCTACGATCTCCTCACCGGCCGCGAGCGCGAAATCCTCCAGTTGGTTGCCGAAGGCCAGACCAACAAGGAGGTCGCCGCGCTACTCAACGTCAGCCTGACCACCGTGGAAACCCACCGCACTCACATCCTGCAAAAACTGGGCCTCCACAGCATTCCCGAGCTGATCCTCTACGCCGTGCGAAAGGGCATCATCTCTTGAGTCGTGGCGCAGCCTCTCAGGCTGCCGCATCCCGGCTCATCGGGACGCTCTTCTTATTCATACGGCCGCGCCGCCGCTACTTCCCCACCTGGATGTCCTTCAACCCGATCGAGGGAACCGTAGTCGGATTCTGCTCGCCGTTCGAATCCATTCGCTGGACCACCATGGTAATGTAGCCGGGCGCGCCGTACAGGCTGGAAATCGGGTACCAGTCCGCGATGACCGGGCCATTGCCGCTGCAACTGTTGTAAGCGGCATAACTGGAACCGGCCGCGGTATTCGGGTCGATGCAATAGGATTCTGATTCCTGCCCGTCGTTGTACACACTCAGATCCGGATTGAGCACCTGCACCCGGAACTTGAAGCGCGAATCGGTGTCTTGAAATACGTAAGCGATGAAGTGATAGTTGCTCCCCAGCGGACAAGACGTGCCGCTCCGCGCCGGCGATGGGCAGATCAAAAGGCGATTCAATGGGGCTAACCTGGAGCTGTTGTAAGTGCTGTAGTCGCTGTACAGCACAGACCCGCCGGGATACTGGCCATTCCGGCAGCGGCTTCCATTGAATGTGTTATCCCCGGGACTCGCTTGATACGCGCCGCAGTTCTCGTTCGTCCCCCAATAAAAAGCCAGGCTCCCCGTGATCACATTGTGATCGAATCCGTATTCGATTCCCCCGTAGTAGCAATTCTGCTGGTGGAAAAACACGACTTCCTCAACCTGCTGGCCGGGGATCGTGTTATTGGGCCAGGATCCGTCGTTGAAGGCGCCGTAAAACTGAATTCCCTTGGCGCCCTCGAACTGCCCGCTCCGGTAACCAACCGACGGAAAGCTGAAGGTTGGACAGCTGGTAATATCGGCCGCGCCCGACGTTATATAACCGGCAAGATTCCCGCTCTGCTGCGCGAGGGGACTGGACGGGCAGAGGTAGGGCGCCGCCGGCGAGGATGAAGAGATCGCAAACCAGGGATGGACCGGCAGTGATCCGCCGGTGGCGCCCGGCGGATGCGTGCCGCACTCCGTCGAGGTTGTCACGGTGAACGGATACGACCCCTGGTAGACAACACCGTAAGCGCCGAGGTTGGTAGGCGGGAAGGTAAGATATACGCTCGGCGCCGTGGAAGGCGAAACGTTGAAGGTCTCCGACGGCGTGCCGTTCAGTTCCGAAAACGCCTTCCATGTCCCGCTGTTCAGCAGTGACGTCCAAACCGGTGCTCCGCTCGTGCCGGTTTGGCCCGATGTGGCCAGTGCCTGCCAGCCAGAATCCGCGCCGGATAAGTCTTGAGCCGCAAGATAGGCCACTTGATTGCCCGCAAAGGCCGGACTGAAGGTTATGGCCAAAGTAAGAGTCAGGGTATTTCCCCCGGCGATAAACGAGCTCTGCGAGCCGTCGATGGAGCATTGTTTGTTGCTGATCGGTGTAGCGCTCGTAGTGGGAAGCGTGAGTGACCCGGCGTAAGGTCCGCCCGCGTCGCCCGCATCGTCGACCAGATATAGAGTTCCGTTCCCGTAACTCCCCGGACTTTGTGATGGGACATACGCAAGATAGCAGGCGCCGATGCCGTTGATGGCTCCGTTGATCAGAATGTCGGTCACCGCCAGGTGCTGCCAGCCGTTGGAGTCCGAGAAGACATAGGTTGCCAGTTGGTTCGTCCCGGCCGCTCCGGCCAGCCGCGAAGGCGACGCGCTCGCGGCTGCTGCCGGGCTGATGGCAGCCGCCGGCGTCCACACCGTCAGCGGTTGCCATCCCGAGTTGGCGGCCGCTTCGCGCGCCGCCAGGTAGACCACCTGATCGGCCGTGAAAGCCGAAGAGAACGTCACCGCCAGGGTCAGCGTCAGCGTAGTGCCGGTGCTGGTTATGGAGCTGCCCGCCGGGGCGATGGAGCATTGGTTGTTGTTGATCGCCGCCCCCGTGGACGAGCCGTTCGAAAACACCATGTATCCCGCATAGGGTCCTCCGGCATCCCCCGCATCGTCCACCAGGTACAGGACTCCGCTGGTCCCGCCGGCGGCGGTAGGTGTGTAGGCCAGGTAGCAGGCCTTGCGCCCATCCAGCGCATTGTTGATGAGGATATCCACCACCACCAGGTTACTCACGCCGCTGTCGGAAAACTGAAACGAGTATGTCACCGGATTCAAGTTCTCGCCTGTGGGCGTGGCCCACATGGGTTGGGGGTTGCTGGCCCGGCACGGACCCCCGATCAAGCCGGTGACTAAGGCGGCAAATACCGCTATCCCGCGATTCATGCTTTCGCTCCTATGCCTCTCCACAGGGATTCCGGGAAGTTTATCACAGAATAGACCAATCACCCTCCGCAGCGTGCCGATCCGCCGAATCGGGCACTCCCATCGCGATAGCTGCACCCTCAAAATCGCGCGGAAGTGTGCTCTGATGGGACAGGCGGACAAAATGACGCGGCGCGGCTTTATCGGATGTGCGGCCACCACCGCGCTTCTGGCGGGGCGCCGTGCCTTCGGCTATTCGGCGCCGCCTCCCAACATCGTCGTCTTCAACGCCGACGACTTGGGCTATGGCGACACCAGTTGTTACGGAGCCCGGCGCGTCCACACGCCCGCCATCGACCGGCTCGCTCACCGCGGAGTCCGGTTCACCGACGCCCACACCAGCGCGGCCACCTGCACTCCGTCGCGCTACTCGCTCCTGACCGGCGAATACGCGTTCCGCGTGCCCGGTGCCAAAATTCTCCCAGGCGACGCGCCCGCGTTGATTCAGCCGGGCCGCGTGACCCTGGCCTCGATGCTGAAACGCGGTGGCTACCGGACCAGTGTGATCGGCAAGTGGCACCTGGGCCTTGGCAACGGCAACTTGAATTGGAATACCGGCATTCAGCCGGGACCGCTCGAAATCGGTTTCGATGAGAGCTTCATCATTCCGGCCACCGGCGATCGCGTGCCCTGTGTGTTCGTGGAAAACCATCGCGTTGCCAATCTGGATCCGAAGGATCCGATCACCGTCGACTACAACGGCCCGCTCGACGATCAGCCCACCGGCAAAACGCATCCGGAATTGCTGAAGATGAAGCCGAGCCACGGGCACGATATGACCATCGTGAACGGGATCGGCCGTATCGGATATATGAGCGGCGGCAAAGCGGCGTTGTGGAATGACGAGGCCATGGCCGACACTCTCACCGGCCGCGCGGTCTCTTTCATCGATCGCAACGCCGGGCGGCCCTTCTTCTTGTACTTCGCCACGCACGACATCCACGTGCCGCGGTCGCCGCACCATCGCTTCAGCCACGCCACCGGGATGGGCCCTCGCGGCAATGTCATCGCCGAGCTCGACTGGTGTGTCGGGAAACTGGTAAAGACGCTCGACGAGCGCGCCCTGCTCCGCAACACCCTGATGGTTTTTACGAGCGACAACGGCGGCGTTGTGGACGACGGTTACCAGGACGAAGCAGTCGCCAGGCTCGGCTCGCATCGCCCCAATGGACCCTTGCGCGGCGGCAAATACTCGAACTTCGAGGGGGGCACTCGCGTTCCCTTGATCGTGCACTGGCCGGCGCGCGTCAAGCCCGGTGTCTCCGATGCCCTCATTTCGCACGTGGACCTGCTTCGGTCGTTGGCGCAGTTGACCGGCGCCGATCTGCCGCCGGGCGCCAGCCCCGACAGTGAGAACGTGCTCCCTGCGCTGCTGGGCGAGTCCCGGAAGGGCCGGCAGCTCCTGGTCGAGCAGGCCGGCGATCTCTCGCTTCGGGATGGAACCTGGAAGTACATCTCGCCCGGCAAGGGCCCCAAGGTCGAACCGAACACCAACACCGAGATGGGCACGGACCCTGGACCCCAGCTCTACGACCTTTCGACGGACCTCGGCGAAACCAGGAATCTCGCCGCGGAGCATCCGGCCAAGGTGGCGGAGATGGCCGATAAGTTGCGCCGCATTCAAGCCGGATTGCCAATTACTCCCATCAGTGCGCCAGTTGCGAGAATGGGTCTGTGCACAAGAACGGATTCTCCCGCCGGAGCCTGATCACGCTCTCGGCGGGCCTCCCCGTAGCCGCGGCGCCTCAAGCCACTGGCCCGGCCAATGGATATGTCGATATCTTGCGTCCGCCCGATCTGGTAACGGCATTCCTGGAAAACGACACAGTGTCGCTGGCCCGCGACAGCCGCCGATGGACCGCCCGGGGTATCGCCGTGGAAACCGAGCCGCGCGGGTCTGACCTGCCCGTCCGGGTGGAGGCGCCGGAAGCCCCGCTGATGCGGATTCGTCTGCGCTGGAAAGCGAATGTGCCCGAACGCTGGCGCATCCTCAACGATCACTGGGAACGGAGTTACGGCGACCTGGAATGGCGCGGCATCCTCGGCGAGCGGGTCCTTCCGTGGCAGTTTCTCGCCTTCGACGGCCAGGCTGCTCACGGCTATGGCGTCTCCACCGGCGCTTCGTCTTTCGCGTTCTGGCAGGTGGATCCCGTGGGCATCTCCTTGTGGATCGACCTGCGCAATGGGGGCGGCGCCGTGCGGCTGGGCGAACGCACCTTGGAAGCCGCCACCGTCCGGACGCGCCGCGGCAGTAAAGACGAGAGCGCCTTCGAATCGGCGCGCCGCTTCTGCCGCACTCTTTGCGCGCAGCCGCGTCTCCCGCCCGCGCCCGTCTACGGCGGCAACAACTGGTATTACGCCTACGGCCGGAACTGCTCGGCCGCCGACATTCAGCGCGACTCCGATCTCATGGCCGACCTCGCGCCCGCCGGCCCGAATCGGCCGTTCATGGTCATCGACGACGGTTGGTCCATTACCAACACCGCGGGCCCTTGGGAACGCGGCAACGACAGGTTTCCCGATATGCCCGGGCTTGCCGCAGCCATGAAAAAGCGCGGCGTTCGCCCAGGCATCTGGCTGCGTCCCCTCTTTACCACCGCCGCCGTCCCGGCCGGCGCGCGGCTGCGTGCCCGCTCCGCTTCGGGTAACAGCATCGTGGATCCCACCATCCCCGAGATGATGGAGATGGTCCGCCAGGATATCCGCCGCGTCGTGTCCTGGGGCTTCGAGTTGGTCAAGCACGATTACACCAGCTTCGATCTGCTGGGCCGCTGGGGGCCGGCTATGGGCGCGGACCTCACCGATCGCGAGTGGCATTTCGCCGACCGGAGCAAAACCACCGCCGAAGTCACGCTCGCTCTCTATCGCGCGATTCGCCAGGCAGCCGGCGGCGAATCCGTCCTGGGCTGCAACACCTTCGGCCATCTGGCGGCAGGATTGTTCGAGTTGCAGCGCACCGGAGATGATACCAGCGGCCGCGAATTCCACCGCACGCGGCGCATGGGCGTCAACACCCTCGCGTTCCGCGGGCCCCAGCACCGGGCGTTTTTCGATCTGGACGCCGATTGCGCGCCCGTCACGCCGCAACTCCCGTGGCTCCTGGCATCCCGCTGGCTCGATCTGGTGGCCCGCAGCGGAACCGCCCTGTTCGTCTCCCCCGATCCGAAAGCCCTGAACAGCGAAACCAAGCCGGCCATCCAGCGCGCCTTTCGGGCCGCTGCAACGTCGCAGGACTTGGCGGAACCGCTCGACTGGATGGACACCACCACGCCCGGCCGCTGGCGCATCCATGGTCAGGCCGTGGATTACGACTGGTACGGACCGGAGGGCGGAACCCCGTTTCCGCGTTAGAGCCGGCGGACCTGCGCGCGATCGTGCTGCCGCCGTACTGAGATCAAAAAACCAGGCCGATCCGCGCGGCGATCGATCGGGGCTGCAGGAAGTGCGTCCCGCTGAACGTCGACAGGAAGTTGTAGAGCGCCACTTTGTTCGCCAGGTTGGCTATGTCGATCGATGCCGTGACTCGTGTGTGGCCTTCCTTGTGCAACAGGTTGTCGGTGCCAATCCCCAGGTTGAATGTGTTGCGCGGTTTCACGCGATCGGGATTGTGGTCGTCGTTCTCCCGGCTGGGGAAGTTATCGTATCCGCCCTGCGGCAGCGTGAGCAGCGTCGAAGTCACCTTGCCTATGGCGCCGCCCGGGCCTACGCAGTCGGAAATCGGGTTGGCAACCGTGGCGAACACGCCGTTGCAGGCCAGGCCGATCGTTATCTGCTGATTCGGCGACATGCCGGCGAATCCGCCGATCATGGCCGCGCCGGCATCCGGCACGCCGCTCACTACCAGTCCGCTGTCATAACGCCAGGTGAAGGCGAGCCACTCGGCGTTCTTGTGCTGATACCGGAATACCCCGGTCGATTGAAACGCCTGGTCGTGGTCGATGCGGAACACGCCGCCCGCCAACGGCGCGCCCTGGGAGATGAGTCCTCCATCCTCGGGAGGGAAGTACCGGGCGCGGGTGTGGCCGAACGTCCAGTAGGCCTGAAAGCCTTTCATGTTCGTGGTGCTGACCCGGCCCGTGACTCCATCCAGCTTGGAGTTGTGCCACACGATCGGAAAAGTTATTGTCGTGGCCCCCAGCGTGTTGAAGTCGTACGCCCCGTGCGTGTACTTCCAGAAATAGTCGGCGTCAATCAGCAGGTACCTGCCGATCGCCTGTTGAAAGCCGCCGTTGAATTGGTTCCGGTTGCCCGATTGCAGCGGCGAGCTCACCGAGCCAAACACGTTCTGCGTCAGCCCGCCGATGCCGGTCGCGCTCGACAGCAGAAGGTTCTCGTTGAACGGAGTCTCCATCGTCCGGGAGTAGGCCACCCGCAAAACCGTTCCGCTGCCTTTGATGTTGTAAGCGATTCCCAGCCGCGGTTGCGGGCTGGTCGCGGTGCTCAGGCCGTCGTACCGGTCGAAACGGAATCCCGGAGTGAAGACAAAATTTCCGGCCGTAATCGTATCCTGTACGTAAAGAGCGTATTGATTGACGTTCCCGGTGGCGTGGTAGGTGAACAGTTGCCCGCCGCGGGTCAGGTCGTAGGGAATTATACCCGGATTCAAAGTCGGGTTTGCGGTCAGCCCGAGAGCGTCGCACTGATTCGGGTCCAACACGGTCGAGGGACCAGCGGCGTTGCCGTCGGCGTCCACGCAGATCGGGTTGAAGCCTGGATCCGTGATGCCGAATTGAAAATTCTCCAGCAGGCGCGTCTGTTTCAGATCCACTCCGTACTTGATGGTGTGATGGCCTTTGGTGGTGGAGACGTCCGCCTTCACGCCCCAGTTTAGAAGTTGCCGCTGCTGGCCCTGGGTCGTCGGCGCATCGTTGAAGATATTGTCGCTCGGGAAGTAGTTGAACTGGTCCTTCCGGATGTAGGGGTTGATCGTCAGCAGCGTGTGCGCGCTGAATGTGTGCTGATAACCCGGCGCCAGGCTCCAGGTGAGGACTCGCTGCCTTTGAGTCTGTCCGTTCGCCTCCTGATCGAGGTTGTTCGGGATCTCCAGGCCGTTCCGCGCCAGGAACAGGTTCAGATGGATTACATCCTGTCCCGTGGGCTGAATGTCGAGGCGATCGAAAAGAGTTTGATTGTTCCCGATATCGTGTAACGGCCGGAACTCGGGAGTGTCCAGAAAACGGCCGCTGCGCACTCCGTCGAGCGCGAGAAAGTTTCCGAATTTCGCCGTGCCGTAGCCCAGGCCGAGACTTCCTCCAGCCGTGCCGAACGAGCCGTAGTTTGCGTCTACGTTTCCAAACACCCGCCCCGCCCCCAGGCCCGAGCGAGTCGTGATATTCGCCACCAGGCTGGTCTTGTCGCCGAATTCGGCCTCCGGCGCTCCGGTGACGATCTCCATGCTCTGTATGGCGCTGGTGGGAAGCTGTGTGGAGAAAACTTTGCTTTGTTGATCGCTGATGGGCTGTCCGTCGATCACGAAGCTCGCTTGCGCGTGATCGCCCAGCGGATGGAAGAACCCGTTGCCGTCGGCAGCCACCCCGCCCGTGCTGTACACGATGGCTTGGCTCAAGCCTGCGCCGGCATCGATTGTGGGGAGTTTCATGATCAGAGACCGGTCGGTATCCACGTGCGCCGAAGGATCCACCTCGATCATGTCCGCGCTGCCCCCCTCCACCTGGACCGTAGTCTTCGACCCGGCCAGCGCCAGTGTCGCTTTGACCTGCACCGGCAGTGAGTTGCGGATGGTGACGTCCTCGGCAAAAACTTCGAACCCGGAAGCCGTGATCTCCAGATGGTACGGGTTCGGCGGGATGTTGCTCAATCGGAAGGCGCCGTCGTTACCCGTGGTGGTGGACTGCTGGTAATTGGTAAGCACATTGTGGACCCTGACCACGGCCTTGGGGACCGCCGACCCTGAAGGATCGACCACCGTGCCCTCAACCGTGCCGGCATTGCCGAGCGACTGCGCGAATACGTGACTTACAGTACCGAGAGACACCAATCCGGCGACAGTGACAGCGAGAATTCTCTTCATACGGTTCAGTATCGGTACGGTCCCCGTCCATGCCTAGATCATTCTCGCCAGCGGCCATGGGATTCACGGGAGCGGGATAGAAACCGCTACGAGCGGCCTTCTGACTCCTGACTCCCAAATCCCGAAGGGATTTCAAGGGCGAAGTTCTTGTCCTAGAACTCCATCCCCACAGTGATCTGGTAGCGGCGCGGAGTGACGAAGTGCGTGCCGCTGAAAGTCGAGAGGAAGTTATACAGCGACTCCTGGTTGGTCAGGTTCAGTACCGAGAACCTCAGCGTCAGGTGGAAGGGCTCGCTGTGCAGCAGGTTGTCGGTGCCAACCGAGGCGTCCAGGATGTTGCGCGGGGCGATGCGCGGCGGGTTGGTGTCGGGATTGAACGTTCCGGCCTTGGGGATCACCACCCGGCTGGCGCCGTATGAAGACGAGCAACTGGTGATGGGATTGGTCAAGGTGGCTGCCTGGCTGCCGCAGTAGAAGCCTATGGCGGCCTGGTGGTCGCCCGTAAGCGCCAGCGCGGAGGCCAGGTCCGGCACGTTTCCGGCCACGGCGCCGCTATCGTAGCGCCAGGTGAAGTCGATCCACGGCAGTTTCTTGGACCGCTGGTAGTGCAGGTTCAGCGTCTGCTCGTAAGCCTCGTCGTGATCGATTCGAAACACGCTGTAGTCCACCGGTGAATTGAAAATCAGGCCGCCCGTCTCCGGCCCGAAGAAGCGTGCCCGCGTGTGGCCGAACGTCAACTGCGCCTGAAACCCTTTCATGGAAGTGGTGGCGAGGCGGCCCGATACCCCGTCCAGCTTCGACTTCCGCCAGGAAATGGGGAAGGTGATCGGCGTGTTGAACAGTACGTCGAAGTCGTATGCGTTATCCGTGAATTTCCAAAAGTAACTGGCGTCCAACAGGAAGTAGCGGCCGAACGACTGCTGAAAGCCCGCGTTGTACTGCGTGCGCGTGCCCGGCTGGAGCGCAACCGAGCCGTACGCTCCGAAGACGTTGCTGGCCAGGCCGCCCACGCCCGAGGCGCTCGATAGCAGCAGGTTCTCGTTGTAGGGCGTCTCCATCGTGCGGGAGTACGAAGCGCGCAGCACCGTGGCCGTCTTCTTGATCAGGTACGATCCGCCCAGGCGCGGCTCGATGCCCGTCTTCTCCGCCAGGCCGTTGTATTGATCCAGCCGCAGGCCGCCGTTGAAGTTCCAGTTGTGGAAGGCGTACGAATCCTGGATATAAACGGCATATTCGTTGATGTGGCCGGTGTCCCGGAATTGGAAGAGCGTGCCGCCGCGCGTCAGGTCGAACGGGACCAGGCCGGGCGCCAGGCTCGGATTGGCCGCCAGGCCGATCTGCCCGCAGCCCGCCGGATTGGTCAGCGTGGCGGGACCCGCCGCGTCGCCGCTGGCATCGACACACACGGGGTTGAAAGTGAAATCCGTGATGCCCAGGCTGAAATCCTCGTCCAGCCGCGTCTGCTTGATTTCCGTGCCCGCCTTCAGCGTGTGGCTGCCGAGAACCGACGAGACGTCGGCGCGTACGCCGTAGTTGAGCAGGTGGCGGTCCTGGGAAAGGGTTGCCGGTGCGTCCAGCAGCGGATCGCGGCTCGGATAGTAGTTCACGAAGTCGCGCCGCACCCAGGGATTAATGGTGAACAGCGTCTTGCCCCCGAACGTGTGCTGGTAGCCCGGCGCGATATTGAAGCTCAGGACCCGCTGGCGTTGGTCCTGGCCCGCCTGTGAGTAGCTGTTGGGAATCTGGAACCAGTTGCGCGCCGCGAAAAGGTCCAGGTGTATGGCGTCCTGCGCGGTGGGCTGGAAATCCAGCCGGTCGAAGAAGGTTTCGTTGTTCCCGATATCGTGCACCGGAAAGAACTCGGGAGTGTCCAGGAACCGGCCCGAGCGGTCCGTATCGAACACCGTGAAGTTGCCGAATTTCGCGCTGCCGAAGCCGAAAGAGGTATTCTCGGAGATCTCGCCGAACGTTCCGTAAGTGGCATCCACGCTCCCGAACGGCTTCGCGCCCAAGCCGCTCTTGGTGGCCGCGTCCACCACCAGGCTGGTTTTATCGCCATACTGCGCCGAAGGCATGCCGGTGATCAGTTCCATGGACTGTATGGCATTCACCGGCATCTGTGTCGAGAAGGCCTTGCTCTGCTGATCGCTGATGGGTTGTCCGTCGATCACGTAGCTCGTCTGCGCATGGTCGCCCAGCGGATGGAAAAAGCCGTTCGAATCCGCCACCACGCCCGGCGTGCTCAGGGTAATGGCGGCGCTCAGGCCATTGGCCGGCGACTCCACCGGCAGCGACATGAGCTGGTTCTGGTCGACTGAGTTGTGAGCCACCGCCGCGTTCTCCACCATGATGCCCTCCGCCACCACTTCGATGGAAGTCTGTGCGCCGGCAACCGCCAGCCTGATCTCGAGACTGACCGGGACGTTGGTGCGGACTGCCGCCTCGCGCTCGTACTTGGCAAAGCCGGCGGCGTCCACCCGCAGGCGGTAATTGTTGAGTGGCACGTTGCTCAAGCGAAAAACGCCGCCCTGATCGGTAGTGACCGCCTGGTGGTAATTGGAGACCGGGTTCAGGACGGTTACCGTGGCTCCCGGGACCGCCGCGCCGGAAGGGTCGGTGACCGTGCCGGCGACAGTCCCCGCGCTGATGGACTGTGCCGCGGCCGGCGGAATTCCGTACGGAACTGGAAGTAAGAGCAGCCCTGCGAACGCAGGTAGAAATCCGATCTTCACATTTCTCCTTTGATCCCCGATTCGACTGATCTGCCACGGAACCCTAACCGGGCGGAGCGCCGGCGAGCGTGACTGGGGCTTCGAGGAACGGCAAAGGCCCCGCGTGGCACTGCAAACAGGAGTGGCCGCCAGGATCCGTTGCTTGGGCGCTCCTCCCGCTGCCATGCTGATAACTATTGTATGGAAAGGACTTGTTGCCCAGCGACGATTCTCAAATGATTCTTGCAAACGGACAGAGACTCGCCGTGAGCGGCCCAAAAACGCCCGTGAGCGGACTGCTCACTCCTGTAAGATTTTCCGGATGTTGGCTGGTGAGTGGGCTCATCTTATGAGTGGCTAAGTACGCTATTTCTTGTGGGGCAGGTTGGTAACCTGCGGACCGATTGTCAATCGGTCCAGGCGAGCCATGCTCGCCTGTTCGCGCCGTCGCGCAACGTTCCGTCTTTCGCTCGTGTCCGCCGCATCGACATTCGTGTCGATGCTTGGCCGAGCGAAATCCCGAGCACCCACAGGAGCGCCACGTCCGCCTGCTCATCGAATGAGGGCAATTGGACGTGGATTCCGCACTTCGATGCGCTATGGTCGCCGGGTAATCGCGCTTCTGCCCCCTGGTCGACGGCTGTCGCCGTTCTTTATAGCGTACCCATACCTGAAATCCTCTCCTTCATTACCAACTGGTTGGAACCGGGTTGCAATTTAATTGGTTTTCTTGGCTGGGACATAGGGTGCAACTGCCATAGAATCAATAAAGGTGGATTGGTGCCAGAATTGCTAAGAGGCCAGGGGATTTTTTGTTCAGCCGTTGGCGGGGCTCCGAGGGGTGCCAGGACGCGAATGAAAAGGATGAAAGTGTTACAAAGTCGAAGAGTTTTCGCACCTGGTGTGCTGATGCTGCTTCTGCTGGTTGGAAGCCGGGTAGCCCAGGCCGATATAACCTACACTGGGTCCAGCGGAACTCTTGCAGCCAGTGCGGTCTTTAACCTCACGGGAAATACACTGACCATCACGTTGGCCAACACGTCTGCCAGCGATGTTCTTGTTCCCACAGATGTGTTGACGGGGTTATTCTTCGATACCAGCCACACCCTGACCCCGGTTTCGGCATCTCTGAACGGGTCCACTGTCTATTACGGGAGCATCGTCAACAATGTTGGCGAAGGTTGGCAATACATGGGCGGCATCAGCGCGCACTCGGAAAACGCCGGCCTCAGCACTGCTGGCTTGGGCATTTTCGGACCAAACGGAAATTTCTACTCGCCTGGTGTGAAAGTGGCTGGATTGGATTACGGAATCCTCAGTGCGGGAGATAACAGCGCGACTGGAAACGGCGGCGTAACAGGGCAGGGACCGCTCATCAAGAACTCCATTCAGTTCACGCTCACCGCGGGAAGCGGATTCAGCCTCGCCGAGATTGGCAATTCGGTCGTGTTCCAGTATGGAACGGCTCTCAGCGACGCAAGCTTCAACGGAAATCTGCAAGGGGTCCCGGAGCCGAGCAGTATATTGTCGCTCATCGTGATGCTCGGTGCGGTAGGGACTGGCGTGTTGCTCAAGCACAAGCGCCTAAGCTAAACTAGCATGGCCCAGGGGCCGGCCACCCGAGATTATGAAAATGGGCGGCGTTGTACCGGGGTGGGGCTTGACAGCTTCGCTACGCTGGAAATAGAAGAGACCCCGGTCGCAATGCT